>Ga0209506_1001589_pt1 | contig 22963 bp, 21 predicted proteins | sample AD_JPNHG2_MetaG_FD_184409 | JGI IMG/M metagenome (GOLD analysis project Ga0209506, IMG submission 184409) | Active sludge microbial communities of municipal wastewater-treating anaerobic digesters from Japan - AD_JPNHG2_MetaG (SPAdes) (version 2) | ecosystem: Engineered > Bioreactor > Anaerobic...
ACTCTTTCTCATCTTTTTATTACTCCTTTCATTCATTAATTAATTAAAATTGTTAAATAATTTTTGTCCAGATTTTGGGGAGCAGGACGAAACGAGTTCTTTTCTATTGTTAAATTCTTAAGTATTATCACTTTTAATCTCTTTAGAAGTTTTTTATTTCATTTTGTTGCTTTCATCACGAATTTTTCATAGACCTTTTTATATAAATTAATGTTTCCATTTTGTATAAAATTTGAATGTGGCTATTCGTTACTTTATAAAATAGGATTTTTATGTTAGAATAATAACAGAGGAAAAAATGAACTTTTATACACTAGGAATTGAATGTCTAACAATATTAAGTAGGTTTTCTTGTTTCTCAGTTCTATGCACCAAACATAGTAATAATAACAAGGATGGTGTATATAAATGAGAAATAATTTAATGGATATTCTTAAGAGCATCTCCAAAAAGAATAATATTTTTACATTTGAAGAATTGTTTGAATTTATGAAAATTGATAGGAAAATGCTTTGGGAGATCGTTTCAAAACTTGAAAAAAAGGGTTATATAAAACGAATAGAAAAAGGCAAGTATCTTATAGTACCTTTAAATGCGGATAAGAATAAGTATACTCTTCATGAATTTTTAATTGGTTCAATGCTCGTTAAGCCATATGCAATTTCATATTGGAGTGCGTTGAACTATTATGGATTCACAGAGCAGATCCCATCAACAGTGTTTGTGCAGACTACTTCACGCAAAAAGCGCCAGATGATTGAAGTTTTTGGAGTAAATTATAAAATTGTGAGAACTAAGGAGAATAAGTTTTTTGGAATAAAGAAAGAGTGGATTGAGAACACTCAAATAAATATTACTGACAAAGAGAAAACGATTATTGATTGTCTTGATAAACCTCAATATTGTGGCGGAATAATCGAGGTAATTAAATCCTTGAAAAATGGCTATAAGGAGCTTGATTTTAAAAAATTATCTCAATATGCAAATAAAATTGGGAACTCAGGCGTAATAAGAAGACTTGGCTTTATTTGTGATTTGCTGGATATAAAAATTAAATTGCCACTAATGAATGTACATAATTATCTGTGGCTCGACCCTACAATGCCTAAAAAGGGAAAGAAAAATGCAAAGTGGAGATTAATTATTAATATCAATGAAAAAATCATTAAAGATCTATAGATGATAAAAGATACTGAATTAAGAGCAATTGCAGTAAAATATAAAGTAAGGCTTTCTATTGTAGAGCGTGATTATGCACAAAACTGGTTACTAAAAAATCTAAGCGAAATAAATATGGCACTGAAAGGTGGGACTGGTTTAAGAAAAGTTTACTTTAAAGATTATAGGTTTTCGGATGATCTTGATTTCACATTATTAGAGGACATTGGAGAAAAAGCATTAACAAAAAAAATAAATAATGCTATTAAAAAAGCGAAAGATAAAAGTGGTATAAATTTTATTGGAATAAATGGTTTAGTCAGAACTAATACTGGCTATAAATTCAAAGTTGGATTCGTAATGTCACAAACAATGAATATCCAGCTTGATATTACTACTTTTAATAATGAAAAAGTTGTTTTACCTGTGTTTCAAAGAGAAATAAATCACATTTTTTCTGATAACTTTTCTGGAACTGTTAAAATTTATGATATAAGGGAGATTCTAATAGAGAAAATAAGAGCAGTTTTTCAGAGAGGTTTTCCAAGAGATTTGTATGATGTTTGGCGCCTTTTAAAGAATGGAGTGAAAGTAGATAATGTGCTTTTAGATGAAAAATTTAAATATAAAGGTATTAAAATAGATATTTTTCAGCTCGAAGGTGAGAAAGAAAAGATTAGAAATATATGGTTTACCTCTCTTAAAGACCTAATAAGTCCTGTACCTGATTTTAACATGGTATTTGACAAAGTCTTAGAAGAACTACAAAAGTATGAAAGTAAAAGATATTAAAATTTGAGATTGTTTCGTAGTTTAAAAGCCCTCATCTTCGCAATTATAGGAAGTAAGATTATATTGTTCAATAGGTAAAGGGATTCTTGCTTCAACGACTTTTTTCTTATTTTTCATTTATATTTTTCTTTTTTTGCAACGACAAGGTAGCAATTAGTAAGAAATGTTTTTTTATGCTTTCCACATCTAATCCTGTATCACTGATTTTCTTCTCAGGTACAACCTTTAAAAAATAATTTTATTCTATTATTTCAGAAGTAATATTTATAAGATCATCTGAATTCTTCTTGAATTTCACATCTTTTGATTCCCCAGAGTTGAATTTCTCATTTATCCTTTTCATAAATTTTTCCTCAAGGAATTATGGTAAATAAATCTTATGAAGGATTTAGAAATTTTATTTTTGGAGATAAGGTAGGCATTCCTGTACTAATACTTAAACCTACTAAACCTTTTTTTGGTGAAGAACCAATTATTCTTTTTTTGAAAATAAAGAGTATTTAGACTATGAAAACCTATCATAAAAATTGGTTAAAGAAATATTTTACCAATTTATATTAATTATCATTTTATTTATAATATGAACTATAAATTCACTTTATTGATATTGCATTGTATCAATCTTGAATAATGATACCGATGTTTCTTATTTATATATCAATTAGTAAATAAGTATTCCTATTAATTTTATTTAATTCTATGAGTGATAAGTTACCTTATGTAACTTTTTTGAATCATCTTCTTAAAAAACTAAAACATTATTTTGAGAATCATTTTCTTACAAAAACTACAACATTGTTTAAAAGCCTACCAGGATAAGTTATATATTTTCCATTTAAATATAGAGCAGATGAAGCTCCACCATCAAGATTCATAGCATAATAACAACCTAAATATTTCATAATCTCTGCAAGTTTTGATAATTTTATATTAGCGCAGGTAACTAAAACTAAAGTGCCATCACTTTTAACACCAATTGCACTTCTTTGACCTTTAAGTGATAATATCTTTTCATTCTCAAACTCTTCAAGAACAGGATTAAAATCAACATTACCATTTACAACTAATGCTGGGCCACAACCTATTGCAAAATATGAATCTTTAAGAAGAGAGTTTAAACTATTACCATAAATATCAGAAAAATTAGTATCATACCATATTTTGCATCCTACTTTAAAGTTCTCAATTTTATTATCATTTATGTATATTCCTTTCATCAAAATTAGGTATCCATCAGATGGAATTTTAACATCACCAAACCAAACAACATTTTTTATAACTCCATTCTGAACTGTAATCACTGGAAAATTATCTGCTCTTATAATATTTCCCCATTCTTTTGTATATATAACAACATCGTTGTTATCAGGGGTATGATTTATTTTATTTATATAAAAATTTTGCACTCTATCAGAATCTTGTAATTTTAGATAACCATTGAATTTTATATTTACTCGATTCATAATAACCTTCATCTCTTTTGTAAAAAACATCACCGCTTTTTTTCTTGTTATATGGAAAACTTTACCATCGTTCATAAAAAATCCATAAGGTTCATTCGCCTCTTTTTGATTTTCATCTGTATTAAAAACTGCTCCATTTATTGCAACTACAGCTCCTGATCTTTCAACAATTGATTTGAAATCTTCTCTTCCATTTATTTTATTTTTTGCTAAAACTATCCTTGGTTCAAGCTCAAGAAGAGTTGAGTATGGAATCTTGACAACATTTACATTATAATCATATATTTTTTGATTTTTATAATCAATTTGAATATTTTTACTTTTTTCTTTTACAATTATCTCTATATTATTATAGATAATTCTTGCATACATATAAGAAGAATTCCACTCGACATAGGCACCCATACTTTCACCTACAAATCTTAAAGGAACATATGTTCTTCCATTTACTATCTCAGGTGCAACATCAAGTATTAAAACATTATCATTAACCATCGCATAATTATAGTTAACTCTCATAATAATTACAGTGTCATTTAATCTAATTTCTATGGATTGTGTTTCATCATACCAGTAAATTTCTGCTCCAAACTCTTCAAAAACACCTCTTAATGGAACCAAAAATCTACCATTTTTAATATAACCATAGAAAACCTTTTGAGATTCAATTAAATTAGAATTGACAGATATTAGAAGAATTATAAAAATCAAAATTGTTAAAAGTTTAACTTTTCTTTTCATTTTATAATTAGAAAAATTATATCATAGTTTTATAGTAAATAAAATTTATATTTCTCTTTTTTCTTTAATGAATTTTGAATACCACTCATCATATTCTTCTTCTGATACTATATGAATCTCAAAAGGATTTACAAATCCAATTATTCTTCTTAATTCAGCAATAATTTCAGATTTATCTCTTACAAAAAGTGATTCTCCTTTTTTTATCACTAAAATATCTATATCACTATTTGGTCCGAAATTTTTAGTTAAATATGAACCAAAAAGATATATTTTAGTATCATCTCCAAATTTTTCTTTAAAAAATTTTTTAATTATATTTAAATAATAATCTAAATTTTTTAGGTAATTTTCTCTCTCTTTTGCTCTATCTAACAATAGATCAAAATATCTCATTCCTTTTCAATTATATCTATTAACTCTTGAACAAAATTTATCATATCTTCAATTTGATCTTTTAAAAATTTAGAAGGTAAAATTTGATCTTTAAAAAAGTAGAAGGTAAAAATAGTTCAACTGCATTTTTATAAAATCTTAAACCTCTATCTTTTAAAATCTCTCCAGATTTTATATTTAAATTATATAATCATAAATTGTGTAATTTGTTAAAAATTCCCTCAATATCTTCTATTGTATCAATGTCATTGGGCAATTTATCATCTCTTATTCTTAAAATTCTTGCAAATCTTAAGGCATAACCACTCTCATATTTACTGCTTTTTTGTATATCTTCAAACGCAACCTCTACAACTATTTCTGGTTTTACCCTAATTCCACCATCAATATCTTTTATTTTTATACTTAATAATCTTTCTGTCATCTCTTGGAATTCTTTATCAGTCAAACCTTTAAAAGTTTTACCAAGTGGTAAATATTTATTCTTATCTTTTGATAGACAATAGAGCATATAATCTGAAAGCCAACTCATTCTCCTACCATATCCCCAAAATGCTTCAACTATTACCAAATCAACTGTTAAAACCTTCTTTAACTTTAACCACAGTTTCCCTCTTTTTCCACCTGTATAAATTCCATTTAAATCTTTAATCATAATACCTTCAAAGCCATTTTTTATCGCTTCGTCATAAAAATTTTTAACTTCATCAATATCATCTGTAATCAAAAATTTAACTCTATTTAATCCATCTTTTATTTTGTCTAAAAATTCCATCCTTTTTAAATATGGTAAATTTGTTAAATCTTCACCTTCAAGATATAAAATATCAAATAGATAAATATCAAAATTATAATAATCATTCTTCTCTTCTTTAAAAATTTTACTCATCAATATTTGAAATGGTAAAAGTTCTTTTTTATCATTAAAAGCTATAAGTTCACCCTCTAAAATAATTTCATTTATATCTTTAAGACTATCTTTTATCTTTAAAGCGATCGATGGAATTTTTTCTGTGATATCATTTAGATTTCTTGAGAAAATTTTTACTATTTCTTTCTTTTTATGAATTTGAACTCTTATACCATCATATTTATATTCAACAGCTATTTTCTTCTTATTTTTAGAAAAAATCTCCTCAAAATTTTCAACTTTTTCAGCAAGCATCATTGGTATAGTTTTTAAAACCTCTATCTTGAATTCACCCTTTTCATAATTCTCAATTAAGTTTTTGAAACTTCCTGATTTCAAAAAAATTTCATTGAATTCTTTCTCATCAATATTATAAAATTTTGATAGTGCTTTTTTGAAAAGGCCCTCTTTTATGCCACCTCTCATTTCTCCTATGACTATCTTTGTAAAATATTTTGCTTCAATATAAGAAAGATTACAAAATATTTTCTTTAATTTCTCAATTCTTAAATTTCTAACACCTTTTCCTTTTAAATTTTTAAACCCCTCTATCTCATTATAAATATCTATTAAATTGAATTTAGAAGGTTTGATCTTATCATTAAATATAAAAACTTCTTTTACCCATTCTCCAAAATCTTCAGCATTTATATTTTTAGGTATATTGTTTAAAAATAGTACATTAATGGCATCAAATATTGTATTTATTCCTATATTCAAATCCCTTTTTGTAAAATTTTCAAATTTTCCTAAAGAGAGTTCTATAAATATTATTAATTCTTCAGAATCCAATTTAAAGAATGTATCTTTTAAAACATCTATAATCTCATTTCTTTTCTTAATTTTAGAAATATTTTCTAATATTAGAGAAAAATCATAAAATTTCATATCAATTTAATATTAATATAATTTAAGAAATCCACAAACATATTGGAATTTTCAAACAATATTGTAAATTAAAATTTTAAAAAATGTAAAAAAATATAGAGGGGTCTCTATATAAGTCATCCAGACCGTCATTCCTGCCCCGTATATGTCATTCCTGCCCCGTATATGTCATTCCTGCCCCGTATATGTCATTCCTGCCCCATATATGTCATTCCTGCCTCGTATATGTCATTCCTGCGGAAGCGGGAATCTACGGGGTAAACTCCAGCAGGAATCTATATTACCAATAGAAATACTGGATTCCCATTTACATGGGAATGACAAAACAGACCGTCATTCCTGCCCCGTATATGTCATTCCCGCGGAAGCGGGAATCTACGGGGTAAACTCCAGCGGGAATCTATATTACCAATAGAAATATTGGATTCCCATTTACATGGGAATGACAAAACAGACCGTCATTCCTGCCCCGTATATGTCATTCCCGCGGAAGCGGGAATCTACGGGGTAAATTCCAGCAGGAATCTATATTACCAATAGAAATAATGGATTCCCATTTACATGGGAATGACAAAATGGAAAGACTGGATTCCAGTTTTCCCACTTTCCCCGCTTTCGCGAGGACGGGAATGACAACAAACTATCACTCCCGCAAAAACGAGGATGAGAATGACAAAATAGAGAGTTTTTCAGAAATCTCTATACAGGGTCTTGACAAATATATATTATAATTTTATTGAAACATTTAAGAATGAGGTAAGAGGGAACAAAAAGGATAATAAAAAATCCAAAAAGAAGGAGGAAAGAAATGAAAAAGATCTTAATTGGTTTACTAATTTTAGGGTTAATTGGGGTTACTTTGTATGGGTTATTTAAATTTTCGAATAAAAATAGAGAATCTGAAGTCAAAGAACATTATTTACCTGTTGTAGTTGGAGAAGAGATAAAATTGTATGATATTAAATCAAATAGTCTTTCTTCTATTCCTGGTAATCCAGAAGCAGAGGTTGTATTTGGAGAATCAGTTGATGGGAAATGGTTAATCATATCAGAAGGAAAAAGAGAAGTTGCACCAGGTCCTTCACCAGATTTTTTCCTTTCAGGATGGAATCTTTATAGAGTGAATAAAGAAACTGGAGAAAAACTTCCAATAGTATTAGATAAAAATGTAATTGTAGCAGTAAGATCTCCAAAAGAAGATTTAATTGCATATGTTACTCATACCAATGGTCTATGGTTAGTTAATCTTGATGGAGAGAATAAGAGACAGGTTGTACCAGATAATATTGTTATGGAATTCAATATACTTTATGGAATCAGAACTCCTATGATTCATTGGTCTCCAGATGGAAAAAAGATAGGATTTTCAACATTTCCAGAAGATTGGGATGGTAGTGATATGTGGATGAATGCTGGAATAGGTTTTTATTTTTTGGATAAAGATGAGTTCATTCTTTTAACTGCATATGATCTTTTAAAAACAATTGGTTTCTATTCAGTTGAAGATAAATCTTTTAAAGATTATTCATATCTAAAAGGAAATCCTGATGATCCAATAGATGGCGATCTTTGTCTTGCTGATTATCGTTGCCGTGGATGGTTTGATAAAGATATTGCTTTTATTGAAATGGGCCAATCAAGTAATATATGTGGTCTCACTAGCTGTTCTCTTTTGCTAATGTACAATCTAAATGAGGGTATAAAATCATTTTTTGATTATAGTATTCTACAGGGTGGAAGTTCATTAAGAGGCATAAAAGTAGATGGAGATAATATATATCTTTTAATTTTAAATCAAGAAAGCGGAGAATCAATATATCAGGATTTATGGCTTATAAAACTGACGAAAGAATTTGAAATTCTTGAACAAAAAAAATTAGTTAAAGATTTGAATCCAGGTTTTTGGGCAAGATTCACATCAGATGGAAGAATTATTTATGAGAATATAGATGGAAGACTTGTTATTATTAATCTTGATGGTTCAAATCCAATAGTTTTGCCAGAAGAGATAAAACTTCCAATCTATTTTCCACCATATAATCAATAGTAGTTTATGAGAGGGGCTTGTAAGCCCCTCTGTTTTATATAATGAGGAGGATTCTATATGAAATTGAATTATAAAAAAATAATTTTGGTATTGATTCTTATCATAATTATTTTAAATTTATCTTTTTCGAAAGCATTATTATGGTTTATAAACCCTGAAATAGACAAAGATTTTGGTATATTTTTATTTATAAATATTTCAAAAGGTAATATTTATCCATATTCTATTTATAAATTATTTTATGATATCTCAGACTATATTGTTCATTATTATCATGACCCATTTACTACTTTTTATATGATTGTTAGATATATCTACTCTTTTTTAGCTTCATGGACAATATTCATCTGGAGTCCTATTTTATCAATTATTCCTAAAAATTTTGGATATTTATTTTTTGTTATCTGGATTATTATTAATTCTTATTTTCTTTTTATTATATTAAGGAAAATGAATCTTTTGTGGAAAGAAACTGGGATCAAGATTATCTTATTAATAGTATCATTAATGGCAATTCCATTCTCACCTTATGGAATGGCTTTTTTGTTTTTATATTTAATTTATCTTATTGGAAGTTGGCTTTCGAAACTAAAACCAATAAAATGAAATGTATAATGGAAATGACATGCCTCCATATCTTGGGCATTTATAATTTAAAGGGAAGAAAGGTTATTAGACTTAAAAAATATTTAACTTTAATAGTTATTTTACTAATAAGTCTTGTTTGGGGAATATTTGAACTTTATATAATTGGATTTAATGTAATACCATTTTTTGGTGTAATACCATTTAGCAAAGATGAGATTATTTTGAATAGATTAAAAAATTTTGGAGAAATGGAACTAATTGGTTCATACTATAGCTATATATTATAGTGTACAAGGTGCCTGACCCCTTGTACACTACTCTCTAAATTTGATATATATTGAACCTTTAAATAATTTAAATTTATTACTGATGAAAAACTGGATTCCCGTTTACACGGGAATGACAAAATGGAGGGGCTCCCAGTGATTGACAAAATGGAAGAACTGGATTCCCGTTTACACGGGAATGACAAAAAGAGAAGTTACCAGTGATTAACAAAATAGAAATGCTGAATTCCCGTTTTCACGGGAATGACAAAATAGAGTGACTCCCTGGGAATGACAAAAAGAGAAGTTACCAGTGATTGACAAAATAGAGGTTTTTTCAGAAACCTTATTACTATGATTTGACAGAAAGTATGAATAAAGTAAAATTTATTATATAAAGGCTAAGTAGCAGATATATAAAGCCAAAGTGGCAGATATAGAGGCTAAGTAGCAGATATATAAAGCCGAAGTGGCGGAACAGGAAGACGCGGTAGACTCAAAATCTACTGGGGGTAAGCCCCATGAGGGTTCGACTCCCTCCTTCGGCACCAGGTTTAGATTAATTATTTTTTAAATTATGAAAAAAGGATGGAGATAAAAAAGTTGATAAAAAGGAGGATATTGAGATAAATAAATTCATCGAAAGATATGTGTGTTTGACAGAAAATGGAAAGTTTTTTAATAATTTTTTAGATTTTTTTATTAAAATTATGGAAAAAAGAATGGAATTAAAAGAGTTAATAAAAAAAGAGAATAGTAAAATTAATAAACTAATTGAAAATTGTTTGAGGACAATAATTACTTATAATTATATTAAAAACATTAAATTTCCATTGCTAATAACAGATATTATTTATAAACATCATAAAATTGAAAATGGATCAGGAATAGAAATATTACTTGATTATATTCAAAAAGAGAGTGTTGAACTTTTTAATGGAAAGTTTTTTAAAGAAGGTTTAAGTTTTGAATAGAATGTCAATTGAGATTCTTGACGGGAAAAATTGTATAGGTGGAAGCAAAATATTGATTACAGAAAAAGACCACTCATTTTTTCTTGATTTTGGTAAAAATTTTAAAACTTGGGGTAACTATTTCGAAGAGTATCTTCAACCAAGAGCTTCAGTCGGCCTTTATGATTTATGGAAATTGAATCTCATTCCAAAAATTTCAAACATATATAGAGATGACTTGATAGTTTCTGATTTTAAAGAATTTGTTGAGAAAGAAAGAAAATTAAATTTGGAAACTGTTTTTTTATCGCATGCTCATCTTGATCATGCAGGATTTATCTCAATTTTAAAAGATGATATAGAAATAGTAGCATCAAGCATAACAAAAAAAATTTTAAAGGCTCTTCAAGATACGGGCGATGGAAGAGCTTTCAATCAATTTACTGATTTGAAAATAAGAGAAGAAGAGATTGATGAAAGGGGTCAAAAAAAATTAAAACAAAAAAAGGATAAAGAATCAATAAAAAGAAATTTTTTTGAAATAAATAGAAATGAATTTGAAGGGGAAATCGATGGATTGAAATTTAAAACATTTTATGTTGATCACTCAATACCAGGTGCTTTAGCTTTTTATTTTGAATTTGAAAATATATCAATAGCATATACTGGAGATATAAGATTTCATGGAAAAAATAGTGAAGGTTCCTATAATTTTTTAGAAAAAATAAAAAAATTAAAACCAAATATCCTAATAACAGAGGGAACAAGAATGACTTATGAAAGTGAAAGTAAAAAGGAATCTGATGTATATAAATCTTCTTTTGAAGTTATCAATAGTAACAAAGATAAACTTGTAATAGCAGATTTTGGACCAAGAAACATAGAAAGACTTGAAACTTTTTTAAAAATTGCAAAAGAAACTGATAGAAAAATAGTTATAAATATAAAGGATGCTTATCTACTCGACCTTTTAAAAGAAGATGGATTTAATATAATTGATGATGATAATCTATTTATAATTTGTGAAAAAAAATCAAAAGAAAAAAAATGTCTAAATGAAGTTAAAAATAGATATGATGAAAAAGTAATTACTATTGAAGATATAAATAAAAATCTTGGTGAATTTATACTCTGCTATAGTTTTTGGGATCTAACCAACCTACTTGATATTGATTTAAAAGACGGAATTTATATATACTCTTCAAGTGAAGCATATTCAGAGGAGCAGGAGTTTGATATTAAAAGATTGTTCAACTGGCTTCACTATTTTAATCTTGAGCCATTTGGGATTGAATTAACAAACGATAAACCTAAATTCAGTGGAGATTTTCACTCATCAGGTCATGCTTCTTATAAAGATATAAAATTTATGATAGATGAGATAAATCCTGAATTCATAATTCCTGTTCATACTGAAAAATTAGATATATTTAAAAATTTATATGGAAACAAGGTTGTTGAAAAAGAGTATTTTGAACTATAATTTAATCTATGCGGAAGTGGCGGAATGGAATACGCGCTGGATTCAGGTTCCAGTGGGGAAACCCATGAGGGTTCAAATCCCTCCTTCCGCACCATAAAAAATGGAAGACACCATAAAAAATGGAAGACACCATAAAAATGGAAGATATTATATTTTATTGTAAGATTATTGAAAAGGGAACAAAGGATAACAAAAAGTTTGTTATCTTAGATAATACACTATTTTATCCAGATGGTAAGGGTGGACAAATTGGTGATAGAGGTGAAATAGGAGGAAAAAAGGTAAATTTTGTTTATGAAGAGAATGGTAAAATATTTCACTTTGTTGAAGATTTTCCTCAAGATATAGAAGTAAAAGCAAGAATAGATGGAAAAAGAAGGCTTGATATATCAATACAGCACACTTCTCAGCATATTCTCTCAAGAGTTATTTTAAATTTATACAAAAAAGAGACAGTTAGTTTTCATATGGGAGAAGAGATATCAACATTTGATATTGAATATTTTGATATAAAAAAAGAGGATATAAAAAGAATAGAAGAAGAGGCAAATAAAATAGTATCATCAAAAAAAGAGGTCAAAACATATTTTATTGATGAAGAAGACATAGATAAAATTCAATTAAGAAAAAATGTTGACTTGGATGGAAAAATAAGAGTTGTTGAAATAGATGATTTTGATAAAACAATGTGTGGTGGAACTCATATTAAAAATACAATTGAAATAAAATTGATAAAAATAGTTAAATTTGAAAAAATTAAGGGAAACTTGATAAGAATTTATTATCTAAGTGGAGATAGAGCTATCTTATTTTTCAATTTACTTTCAGAAATTATGGAGAATTTAAAAAATAGATACTCAGTTGGATTAAATGAAATTGAAAATTTTATAGATAATTTAATAAAAGAGAGAGACTTATCAAGAAAAAAATTAAAACTATTAAAAGATGATTTTATTGAAAAATTTATCGAAGAAAATAAGGAAGAGAAAATATTAATGACCTATTTACCATATCTTGAGAGTGAGGATTTAATTTATCTTTCTAAAAAATTGATATCTAAGGATACAAATTTTATTTTTGTCCATAATGATGAAGTTGGCATTATTAATAAAAATAAATCTTCAAATATCAATCTATTTAAAATTTTAAATGAGATAGAAGAGAAATTTAATGTAAAAGGTGGAGGAAAAGATTTTATAACTCTTAAAATCGATAAAAAGGGAAAGGAGATTGAAAAATTTTTATGGGAAAAGATAAAATTGCAATAATTTCTGATATCCATGCTAATATTGAGGCTTTAGATGAAGTTTATAAAGATATTGAAAAAGAAAAAATAGAAAAAATAATCTGTCTTGGAGATGTGGTTGGATATGGACCCAATCCAAATGAAGCAATTGATATGGTAAAAGATAGAGTTCTTTACACAATTAAAGGCAATCATGATGAAGGAATTATAAATGAAAATGTTCTTTTTGATTTTAATGAATATGGAGTAAGAGCTATCAAATGGCAAAAAAATATATTAAAAAAGGATGGATTTGATTTTTTATCAACTTTAAATTTTGATATAAAATTTGATGATTTTCAGATCGTTCATGGTGCATTATCTGACTATTTTAAATATATTCTTACAATTTCCGATGCATTAGAAGAGACAAAATATATGGAAAGAGATATCCTCTTCATAGGTCATTCTCATAGAACAGGTGTTTTTGATTTGAATGATAAAATTTATTATCCATTTAAAGAGATGGGTGAGTTTAAATTAGAAAAAGATAAAAAATATATTATAAATCCTGGTAGTGTTGGACAACCAAGAGATTATAATCCTTTTTCATCATATTTAATATTTGATGAAGAAAATTATAAACTGATTTTTAAAAGAGTCCCTTATCCATTTGATATAACTAGAGAAAAAATAATAAAAGGCGGCCTTCCAGAATTTTTAGGTGATAGATTAATTATTGGATTTTGATGATATTGACTATTTCTGAAATGTCCTTTATATCAACCCCATATTGTAATGTCTTAATACCAATTTTATTTGCAGGTAGTATATCCATTTCTAAATCATCACCAATCATTAAAACATCATCACTTTTTGCTTTTATCTTTTCGAGAATTTCAAGATAATATTCTGGATGAGGTTTAGCAAAATGCATATTTTCCATAGTGGTTATCAATTCAAAATCAATGTCATTGACATTAGCCCATCTCATTCTCTCTAAAATTGCTATTTCTGGGAAAATTGCATTTGTTGCGAGAACAACTTTATATCCTGATTCAATTAATTTTAAAACTGTTTCCCTACCATTCTTCGCGGGCTTACCAAAACTACCTAATTTAGGAAAATCATTGATATAAAATTCTAAAAAAACTTCTTTTGATTTTTCTTCATCAATTTTTGATAATTCAGTGAATTTTTTATAAAATTTTTCAATGTTTAACTCTCCATTCTTTTCATTTATCATATAATCAACAGAAACAGTTAAAATATTTAAAGGATCTTTATCGACAATTATTTTTTTAAGTTTTGGCATTAATGATCTAAAATATGCCTTAAGAAATTCATCAAAATTTATTTCTAAAAGAGTTTTATCAAGATCTATTAATAGATGTTCCATCATATTTATTATTATACCAAAAAAATATTATAAAAATAATTTTAACCTTTAGTGTACAAGGTGCCTGACCCCCTGTACACTAACTTTTAGTTTACAAAAATAGGCTGTCTACTTTTGTAAACAATTATCTTAGATATAAATCATATGACAAAATATAGATACCCTAATTTTAATTTTTAAAGGTAAGTTATGGACTTTTACATAATATTGAAATAGGGGTTAAAAAGTTTTAGAATTAATTAAGGATGATTAATTATATTCTTGAATTTTTTGAAGGTTGGACAATATGGAACTACCTCGCAAGTATTCTTGACATTGCAATAATTACTATTATTTTGTATTTTATTCTTTCTGCGCTACAAGCAACAAGGGTCTGGCAGTTAATTCAAGGTTTAATTATATTTTTCATCTCTGTTTTTATAGCATCATATTTTTCAAACATACTTGGACTTGTTGCATTTAACTATGTTTTAAAAGCTATATTATCGATTGGTGGTATGCTACCCATCATAATTGTCATAATTTTTCAACCAGAGATAAGAAAATTTATGGGGAGCCTTGGCAGAAGAAATTTGTTTGGCGAATCTTTTAATTTTTTTTCTGAGTTTGAAGAAAATCCAATAAAAACAATTGATGAAATAGTTAAAGCAGTTAAATATCTCTCTTTGAATAAAATTGGTGCATTAATAGTTATAAAAAAAGAGGACAATTTAACTGACATAATACAAACAGGTATACCATTAAATTCAATAGTAACATCTGAACTAATATCAACTATTTTTTATACAAACTCCCCTCTTCATGATGGTGCAATTGTTATTGATGGAAATACAATCGTTGCAGCGAGATGTCTTCTTCCTTTATCAGAAAATGAAAGGTTAGAAAAAGAGCTTGGAACAAGACATAGAGCAGGAGTGGGTATAACAGAAGTAACAGATGCAATTTCAATAATCGTATCTGAGGAGACTGGAATCATATCTTTATCAACTCAAGGAAAATTAACAAGATACCTCTCTGTCCTTGAACTAAGAGGAATGTTGATACTTCTTTTGAAAAAAGAGAAAAGGGGAGGTAAGGTAAAAGTTGATTAGAAAAAAATTAACTATATTCTTTATTTCTCTTTTACTTGCTTTTGGTTTCTGGCTATTTGTAACAATTGGTGAGGGTCCAGAAAGTGAAAGAGTTTTTAATGTTAATGTCACTTATAGAAATATGGGTGAAGGTTTAACAATGCTTGAACCACTTGATAAAGTTGAGATAAAAATTAGAGGTAATAAACAGAGAATATCAACAATCAAAGATAGCAGCATAGTGGCTTACATTGACTTAAAAGACCTTGATACAGGAATCCATAATTTAGAAGTAGAGGTAGAAGCTCCATCTTTTTTAAAAGTAATTGAAATTTATCCATCAAGAATAAGTGTATATCTTGATAAAATTGTTACTGTTGATAAAAATATTAGGATAGATTTTATAGGCTCTTTAAAAACTGGATTAATTATAGAAGAACCAGAAGTATCTCCAAATAAAATTTCAATTAGTGGTCCATCTAAGAAAATAGAAACAATAAGAGATGTATCAATAACAGTTGATTTAACAACAATAAACAGTGACATAACTTTAACATCTATACCAAAAATAAAAGATGGGTTGGGTAATGATATATCTGGTTTATCTTTCAATCCATCAATTGTCACTATAAACATCAAAGTAAAATCGATACTCTCAAGCAAGGTTGTCCCTGTAATTCCTAATTTAACTGGTGAAATATCAGGAGATTATGGAATAAAGAAAGTTTCTGTTTCTCCTTCAATTTTAACTATATTTGGTAAAGTTGATGAATTAAAAAATATTGAATATCTCCAAACTGAACAAATAAAAATAGGCAATTTAACTGAATCAAAAATTTTTAATGTGTCAGTTATTTTACCAGCTAACATTGAATTAAAAGAGGAAAATAAAATTAGTGTTCAAATTATTATTGAAAAAAAGATATCAAAGGTTATCTCAAATATTAATATTTCTATAAAAGATATCGATGAAAATTTCAACTACAAAATTACTCCAGAAAGTTTAGAAGTCGAGATATATGGATTTATATCAATTGTTAATGAAGTTAAGCCATCTGATTTTGAGGCTTATGTTTCAGTTTTAGATTTAATACCAGGTGAACATAATCTTAAAATTAATATAACATTTTTAAAAGAAGATATAAAAATAGTAAGAATTATTCCTTCTGAAATAAAAGTTATAGTTACTAAAAAGGAGGAATAATTTATGGATAAAGAAAAAATAAAGAAAAGAATTGAGGAACTGAGAAAATTAATTGAGTATCATAACTATAGATATTATGTTCTTGATTCACCTGAAATATCTGATGAAGAGTATGATAAACTTTTTAAAGAACTTGTTGAGTTAGAAGAAAAATATCCAGAATTCAAATCAGATGTTTCACCTACTCAAAGAGTTGGTGCTCCTCCATTAAAAGAGTTTAAAACAATTAAACATACAATACCAATGCTGTCTCTTGATAATGCTTTTAATGATGAAGATTTAATAAATTTTGAAAAGAGAATTAAAAGAATACTTGGTGATATTGAAATTGACTATGTTGTTGAACCAAAATTTGATGGATTATCTATATCTCTTCTCTATAGAAATGGTGAACTTGAATATGGAGCAACAAGAGGTAATGGTATTGAAGGTGAAGATGTCACATTGAATCTCAAAACCATAAAAACCATCCCTCTAACTATTGAAAATCCACCTCCACTCCTTGAAGTAAGAGGAGAGGTTATTATGTTCAAAAAGGATTTTGAAGAGTTGAATAAAATTAGAGAGGAGAACGATGAGCCACTTTTTGCAAATCCAAGAAATGCTGCAGCTGGTTCAGTAAGGCAACTTGATTCAAAAATTACTAAAGAGAGAAAGTTACACTTTTTTGCATATTATATATCAAGAGTTGAAGGTATTGAATTTAAGAAGCACTCTGATGTTTTAAAATATCTTGAAGAGAAAAGATTTAAAGTTCCACCAGATTATTCAATTGTTAATGGTATTAAAAAAGCTATAGAAAAGTGTCTTTGGTATCAAAATAGAAGAAATGAATATCCTTTTGATATGGATGGAAGTGTAATTAAAGTTGATGATCTCAATTATCATAAAATTCTTGGTGAGACAACACATGCACCAAGATGGGCAATTGCATATAAATTTCCTGCAGAAGAAAAGGAAACAATTGTTAGAGATATAATTGTTCAGGTTGGAAGAACTGGAAAACTTACACCAGTTGCAATTTTAGACCCTGTTTTTTTATCTGGTTCTACAGTTTCAAGAGCAACACTTCATAATGAAGATGAAATAAAAAGATTGGGTATTAAAATTTTTGACCATGTTATTGTTAGAAAAGCTGGCTCTGTTATTCCTGAGATTGTTACTGTTCTAAAAGAAAAAAGAACAGGGAATGAAAAAGATTTTTCTTTTCCTGAAAATTGCCCTGTTTGTGGTGAGGAGGTGATCAGATTATCTGGTGAGGTTGATTATAGATGCACAAATGCATCCTGCCCAGCACAAATTAAAGGAAGAATTCTTCATTTTGTCAGTAGAGATGCAATGGATATTGAAAACATTGGTGAATCTCTTGTTGATCAACTCGTTGATAAAAAAATAGTAAAAGATATAGCTGATTTATTTTATCTTGAATTTAAGGATTTAATAAATCTTGAGAGAATGGGAGAAAAACTTGCGAATAAAATATTAAAAAATATACAAAATGCAAAGGATAGGCCTTTGAGCAGAGTTTTATATGGTCTTGGAATATTTCATGTTGGAAAACATATTGCTCAATTATTAACTAAAAGATATAAAGATATTGAGGATTTTTATTCATTAAAACCTGAAGATTATATGGAAATTGAAGGCATAGGACCTGAAATTGCTCAAAGTTTATATCTATTTTTTAAAGAGGATAAAAATAGAAAATTAATCGAAAAACTGAAGAATGCTGGTGTTAATCTAAAAGAAAAAGAAGAAGAATTAGAAAAGGAAGGCGTATTAAAAGGAAAAAAATTCATCTTCACCGGCTCATTAGAAACTATGTCAAGAAAAGATGCTGAAGAACTTGTAAAAAATAGTGGTGGAGAGGTTGCTTCTACTGTTTCAAAAAATATTGATTATGTTGTTGTTGGTAAAGACCCTGGCTCAAAATTAGATAAAGCAAAAAAATTAAATCTTAAAATCATAAATGAAGATGAATTCATTGAAATGATAAAAGGCGAAAAGAGTTGAAAAAAATTTTTTTTATCACCATCATATTAATTTTATTATCAACAAACCTTGCTCTTGCAAATAATGAAATAATTAGAAATTATAAATTTGATTCAAGCGAATTTAATTTAGTCTTTGAAGATAATAAATTAATAGATATAAATAATATTTTTGAAAAAGGTGAGTTTGGTTTACCTTATAAAAATATAAAAATTTTTTATGAATCTAATTTAGACTTTATAGATTATGAAATAAAAGAAAATAAAAAAGAGATATCAATAAATATGAAAATAGAACCTGAAACATTAACAAACACCTCTTATTATAGAACAGAAAAATTAATGAAAAATTTTGAATTTCTTGGAAATTTTACAAAGGGAGATGAAAATTTTATATTATTCAAATATTATCCTGTGATTTTTTCTGAAAATTTTAGTCAAGGAATTTTTCTCGAAAATTTTGAAATTTTTGTTAGGTTTAAACCTAAATATTTTACATATAATTATGAAAATTCATCTCAAAATGAAACATATTTAATTATTGGAAAAAAAGAGATTGAAACTTCAATAAAATTTTTTACTGATTATAAAAAAAATAAAGGATTTAATGTTGTTTATAAACCTCTCAATGATTTTTATGATAGCTCAAACTTAGGAATAAATTATAAAATAAGGACCTTTTTAATTGAAAATTATCAGAAATTAAAAATAAAATATCTACTTTTAATTGGAGATGAAAAAGATATCCCACCTTTTAAAGTTTATCCATATCCAACAGATGATTTTTTATACACTGACTTCTTTTTTGGTGAGTTAACAAGCAACCTTGATTATGATAAAGATAAAAGAGAAGGTGAACCTGAAGATGATAAAATTGATTTTTATTCTGAAATAATGGTTGGCAGAATACCAACAAGTGATATTAATAATGTTATTAATATATTACAAAGAAGTATAGATTTTGAGAAATTAAATGATAAGAGTAGGGTTTTATCAGCAGGTGCAATATGGAATTTTGAAGAAAATATTTTAATGCCACTAACAGATGGTGCTGAATCTTTAAAAATAATTTTTGATGAAACCTCTATGAAAAACGGCTTTTCAAATATTCTATTAGCAGAAAAAGAGGGTGTGAAATATTCTAACTTTGGTGATGACAAATTGGATTATGATAACTTTATAAAATATACGAATGAATATAAACCATCAGTTATATTATGGCAGGGTCATGGTTACATTGATTCAACATTCAGAAAAATCTGGCTAAATGACTTGAATATGAATAACTACTTTGATAAAGGAGAAGATAAACAAATATTGTTTGTCGATAAAAATAGTCTATCTTCAATTAAAAGTTCTTACCCCTCAATCATATTTATGGGTTCATGCGATAATATGAAAACTTATAGTAGCAGTTTAGCAAGTGATTTTATAAATAATTATGGTGTTGGGGTTGTTGCGGCAACAGATACTTCATGGTATGGAATAGGATGGAATAGTTTAGATGCTGGATGGCTTCAAAGTATTATGTATAAATTTAGTGAATATCTCTCAAAAGATGAGACTGTTTCATATTCCCTTACTAAATCTAAAGAATATTATTTTGAAAATTTCATCTATCCATCTCAAAAATATGAAAGATATGCCAACATATATGTTTTCAACATTTTTGGAGACCCAGAAATCAGTTTAAAAAAGGAGAAAAAATATATATCAACAAATAGTGTCACAGCAAAAACAAATGAAATTTTTAAAATAGATTTCAATTTAAATATTAAAGTAAACAATGCAAGAGGCTCAATAGAATATGACCCAGAATATATTAAATTATTAAAAATGGATGGAGATGAAATAAATTATTCAATGGTTGTTGATGGTAAAATCTTTTTTAAAGTAGATAATATAAAAAGTGACAAACTTTTTTCTATGATTTTCTTCGGAAAAAAGGAAGGAGAAATAAATATAAACTTGATAAATATAAATTTTAATAATGGTGAAATTATATTGGAAAATTTTGAAACTAATAAAATTTTTATTTTAAAGCGAAACTATCCAGTATGGGATATTAATCAAGATGGAATTTGTTATGTTGAAGATTTCATAGAATTTTCAAAAGCATTTGGTTCATATTTTGGCTATAAAAATTATAATTCTTTTTGTGATTTTAATATGGATGGAAAAATTGACGGATTAGATTTAATAGATTTTTCAATACATTTTGGCGAAAGCTACAAAGGAGGATAAATGGAAGAAATACTTAGAAAATTAAAATCAATTCATGGAGTAATTGGCGTTATGATTGTTGAATCAGATGGTTTATTAATAAATTCAATTGTTGAAACTAATATTGACCCAGAAGCAATATCAGGTCTTTGTGCGTCTGTTTTTAGAAATTCAAGATCTATACTTAACACCACAAATTTAGGAGATCTCGAAATTGCTACACTTGAAGCTGATAATGGTACACTTTTTATAAAAAGGGTTGAAGAGGTTTTTTTAGCTCTACTTACAAGAAAAGAGATTAATCTCGGTTTAATAAGATTATCCATTAAAAATGCATCGAATGAGTTAGCCAACCTTCTATAAAATGTCATTTTGGTGTCAAACACCAAATTAACATATTTTCATATAAGGAGGTGAATTTTATGACAAATGATAAAGAAATAAGAGCGCCAAGAGGAAGTGAGTTACATACAAAAGGTTGGGGGCAAGAAGCTGCTTTAAGGATGCTTATGAACAATCTTGACCCAGATGTTGCTGAAAAACCAGAAGAATTAATTGTTTATGGAGGGACAGGAAAAGCAGCAAGAAATTGGGAGGCATTTCATAATATTGTAAAAGCTTTAAAGTCCCTTGAAAATGATGAAACATTGTTGATTCAATCAGGAAAACCTGTTGGAATTTTTAAGACAAATGAATTTGCACCAAGAGTTTTGATTTCAAATTCAATGATTGTACCGAAATGGGCAAACTGGGATGAATTTAGAAAATTAGAAGCCTTAGGTCTTACAATGTATGGTCAGATGACTGCTGGAAGCTGGATATATATAGGAACTCAAGGAATACTTCAAGGAACATATGAAACATTTGCAGCAGTTGCGAATAAACATTTTGGAGGAACTTTAAAAGGTAAGTTTGTTTTATCAGCTGGACTTGGAGGAATGGGTGGAGCACAGCCTCTTGCAATAACTATGAATGAAGGTATATGTATAATTGCAGAGGTAGATAAAAACAGAATCGAGAGAAGGATAAAAACTGGATACCTTGAATATTCTGTTGATTCAATAGATGAAGCAATAAAGTTGATGGAAGATGCGAAGATTAAAAAAATTCCAAGGTCAATCGGAGTAAGGACAAATGCAGTTACTCTTTTCAATGAACTCCTTAAAAGAGGTATAATACCAGATGTTGTTACAGATCAAACATCTGCTCATGATGAATTAAATGGATATGTACCATATCAAATTGATTATGAGGATGCTATCAAATTAAGGAGAGAAAATCCTGAAGAATATATCAAACTCTCGTATGAATCTATAGTAAAACATGTTGAATTGATGATAGAGTTTCAAAAAAAGGGTGCAGTTGTTTTTGATTATGGAAACAATATAAGAGGACAAGCATCTAAAGCTGGATTAAAAAACGCTTATTCATTTCCTGGTTTTATACAAGAGTATATAAGGCCACTTTTTTTTGTTGGCAAAGGACCTTTTAGATGGGTTGCTCTTTCAGGAGATCCAAATGATATTTATGTAACAGATGAGGTAGTGAAAAAAGAGTTCTCTTATGACGAGCACCTTGTTAGATGGATAAATTTAGCACATGAAAAAGTTAAGTTTCAGGGTCTTCCAGCAAGGTTATGCTGGCTTGGTTATGGCGAAAGAGATAGGTTTGGATTAATAATAAATGATTTAGTTAGAAAAGGAAAAATTTCTGCACCTATTGTTATTGGAAGAGATCATCTCGATTCAGGTTCAGTTGCTTCTCCAAACAGAGAAACAGAGGGAATGAAAGATGGCTCTGATGTTATAGCAGATTGGCCAATTTTAAATGGACTTTTAAATGCAGTTTCAGGTGCTACCTGGGTTTCAATTCACCATGGAGGTGGTGTTGGTATTGGTTATTCTATTCATGCAGGAATGGTGATAGTAGCAGATGGAACTGAACTTTCAGATAAAAAACTAAAACTTGTTTTGACAAATGACCCTGGTATTGGAGTTGTAAGACATTCAGATGCAGGATATGAAGAAGCAATAAATTTTGCCAAAGAAAAAAATATAAAACTTCCAAGTATTTACTAAAAGGTCTCTAAAAAATTTAAAAATAGTTTACAAAAGTAGGCTGTCTGTTTTTGTAAACATAAAAAAAATCAAATTGTATGATATGTTA
>Ga0209506_1001597_pt1 | contig 22910 bp, 22 predicted proteins | sample AD_JPNHG2_MetaG_FD_184409 | JGI IMG/M metagenome (GOLD analysis project Ga0209506, IMG submission 184409) | Active sludge microbial communities of municipal wastewater-treating anaerobic digesters from Japan - AD_JPNHG2_MetaG (SPAdes) (version 2) | ecosystem: Engineered > Bioreactor > Anaerobic...
CCGGCGGGGGAACGGTCCTCGTGACGGGGGCGGCGGGCGGTGTGGGGAGCGTGGCCGTGGCGGTCCTGGCCAACCTGGGATACCGGGTCGCCGTGCTGACGGCCCCCGGCCAGGAGGACACGCACGAATACCTGCAGGACCTCGGCGCCACGGACTTCGTCGCAGGCCCGGAGTGGGCGGAAACGCCGCGGCCGCTGGAGGCCCAGCGCTGGGCCGGCGCGATCGACACGGTGGGGGGCAGGGTCCTCGCCCGGGTGCTGGCCGAGATGCACTACGGCGGCTGCGTGGCCAACTGCGGCCTGGCGGGAAGCTCGGACCTGCCGACGACGGTCATGCCCTTCATCCTCCGGGCGGTGAGCCTCCGCGGGGTCGATTCCGTGATGTGCCCGATCCCGCGCCGCAAGGCGGCCTGGTCGCGGCTGGTCAGGGACCTGCCGGCCGCCGCGCTCGATAAGATAACGCCGGGGATCATCACGCTCGGCGACGTTCCGAAATACGCGGCCGATCTCCTGGCCGGCAAGGTCCGCGGTCGTCTCGTCGTCGGCGTGAGGGCGTGAAACCCTCGAGCCCTACTGGCACCGGAACTGGGTCGTGAAGTGGTCGGGGTAGAGCAGGTCCGATTCCACGACGGGCTTCTTCTTCCCGCACAGCCTGGCCATCAGCCCCTTCGCGGCGAGGCGGACCTTCCTGTAGTCCTGCACGAGGGGCTTCATGCCCGACGCCCTGCCCTTGGCCGTGATTCCCGTCATGTGGTAGCGGTCGATGCCCTCCACGTCCTTGAACGAGACATGCTCGATCCGGGCCGCCGCGAAGGTGCCCCCGACCTCCTCGGTCACGATCTCGAGCTTCGGCAGGGCGGCGTAGTCGTCGTAGGTCATGGTCTTCTGCAGGTCCTGCCCGGCGGCGGGCGTTGCGGCCGCCAGTGCGCAGAGGGCCAGCCCTGCCGCGCGGAGCGACAATCCGGTACGAATCTTCATCCCCGTTGCCTCCTGTCTTTGTTTCGCCCGCCTCCCCGCGCGCGGGAGGCTCCCCGTGCCCCGGGGCGGACGGCGGTTCACGGCAATTCCGCGACGAATCGTTTCACCGGCACGGCCCACCCGCTCGTTGCGATCCGCAGGCGCGTCCGGTCCCCCTCGGGACAAAAGGCCGCCGTGACGTGACCCCCGCCGCCCGTGCAGGTCAGCCGGCCGGGGGCTTCCTCCCTGATTTCCAGCCCGAGGCCCGCCGTTCCGAAGAATGCCCGGAGCCGCTTGTCGAGCTCCTCCGCGCAGAGCACCGTGCGGACCTCCAGGTTGAGCATCCGGATCCTGCCGACGATGTCGTTGAACGGACAGGGGGGGACCTTCATGACGCCTCCGCGCCGTACCTTTTGGGGTAGATTACACGCAGGCGGGCCGGCCATCCAGAGAAAAAACGGGTCCCGCGACAAAAGGCCTTGACAAAACGGGACCCCGGGTCAAAATAGTCCAGCATGCCGGGGGATTCCCGGTCCGCAGGAGGGGAGGAACCATGCGACACTGGAATTCGGCTGTGCGGATCGTTCTGTCGATTGCCCTGCTGGCAGGCTGCGCCTCCATGCACGCGGCGGACGTGCAGAAGGCCCGCGAGGCAGACAAGCTCACCGTCGGGACGGTGCAGCGCGAGATCCGCGTGGGCATGTCGGGCGCCCAGGTGGTGGAGGCCCTCGGCTCCCCCAATGTCGTCACGACGGACGAGAAGGGCAGGGAGGTCTGGGTCTACGACCGGATCTCGACGGAGAACGTCTACTCGTCGAGCACGGCCCTGATCCTCGGCATCCTCACCGGCGGCTCCGGCGGGGGAGGCGGCCTGGCCGGGCAGAGCTCGGGAGCCAGCTCCTCGACGCAGAAGTCGCTCACGGTGATCGTCAAGTTCGACGAGCAGAAGAAGGTGCGGGACTTCGCCTACCGGTCCTCGACGTTTTGATGGTCATGGGCTCGTCTCGTCGCATCGGACGCATTCTGCCGGCGGGCGTTCTCCTGCTTGCGGGGTGCGCCGCCGTCACGCTGGATGCGGACCTGAACCTGACGCCGGAGATGTTCGCGCAGCGGCAGATGCAGACGAGGCGCTTCGACACGGCCGACGAGCAGAGGATCCTCGGGACCTGCGCGTCGCTGCTGCAGGACACGGGGTTCACCATCGACGAATCCGAAACGAGGCTCGGGGTCCTGATCGCCTCGAAGGAGCGCGACGCGACCGATGCCGCGCAGTGGGCCGTTTTCATCGTCGGGGCCTTTTTCGGCGTAACGCTCCCGCCCGACCAGAACCAGGTCATGAAGGCCTTCGTCACGACCCGTCCCGTCGGCGAGGGCGGCAGGCAGGTCGCCGTCCGCGTGGCCTTTGAGCGGACCGTGTTCGACACGGAGCAGCGGCTCAAGAGGATCGAGCCCCTGAACGACCCGAAGATGTACCAGGGTTTTTTCGAGAAACTCTCGAAAGCCCTGTTCCTGGAGGCCCATGAATTCTGACGGACTGAAACGGACGCTGCTGCGGCTGATCCCGTTGATGCTCCTGGTCACGGCCTGCGCAACGACCCAGGACCACCTGCTCGACATGAGCACGAGCCAGGTCCAGCTCCGCAGCATCCAGTCGCGCGCCTTCGACACGACGGACAAGGAGAAGACGATGCGGGCCGTCATCGCGACCCTGCAGGATCTCGGCTTCATGCTCGACCGGGCCGACTACACCCTCGGGGTCGTCACGGCCAGCAAGGCGAGGGCCGACTCGATGCAGATGCAGGTCTATGCCAGCCTGCGGATCACCGTGACGGTCCGCCCCCGGGGGGAGAAGCAGCTGCTCGTGCGGGCCAGCGCGGAGTACCAGCGCAGCCCCGTGACGGAGGCCAAGCCCTACCAGAATTTCTTCAACTCCCTCGAGAAGGCGATGTTCCTCGAGGCGCACCAGGTGGACTGAGAAAAAAGAGAAGTTTCGAGGTTGAGAAGCTTGGGTCAGCCGTTTGTATGCATTCTTGTTTTCTTCCTGTCCTTTACCCTGTCCCCTATGCCTTTTTCTTCTTCTTTCCCTCTTTCCCCTTCTGCTGCTTGGCCTTGAGTGAGGCGCCGATGAAGGCCGCAAAGAGCGGGTGCGGCCTGCGGGGCTTGGACTTGAACTCGGGGTGGAACTGGCAGCCCAGGAACCACGGGTGATCGGGGATCTCGACGATCTCGACGAGGCGCTTGTCCGGCGAGGTCCCCGTGATCTTCAGGCCCTTCCGGGTCAGCGCCTCCCGGAAGTCGTTGTTGAACTCGTAGCGGTGGCGGTGCCGCTCGTCGATCTCGCGCTCGCAGTAGGCGCTGAAGGCGAAGGACCTGGGGTCCAGCACGCAGGGGTAGGAGCCCAGGCGCATGGAGGCCCCCTTTTCCGTCACCTGCCGCTGCTCGGGCAGGAAGTCGATGACGGGGTAGGGCGTCTCGGGGTCGAACTCGGTGCTGTTGGCCTTCTTCATCCCGGCGACATTCCGGGCGAACTCGATGACGGCCACCTGCATGCCCAGGCAGATCCCGAAGTAGGGAACCCGGTTCGTCCGCGCGTACTGGATCGCCTGGATCTTGCCCTCGATCCCGCGGTTGCCGAACCCCCCGGGCACGAGGATCCCGTCGACGCCCTTGAACTTGTCGCCCACCCCCTCCTTCTCGATCTTCTCCGAGTCGGTGAAGACGAGATGCACGCGGGCGTCGTTGGCGATCCCGCCGTGGGCGAGGGCCTCGTTGAGGCTCTTGTAGGAATCCACGAGGTTGACGTACTTGCCGACGACGGCGATCGTCACCTCGTGCTTCGGGTTCTTCATGCGGGTGACCATCTCCTCCCACTCGCCCAGGCGCGGCTGCCCCGTCCAGATGTTGAGGAGGTTGACGATCTTCTCGTCGACGCCCTGCTGGTGGAACATGAGGGGCACGTCGTAGATGTGCTCCACGTCCTTGGCCGTGAAGACGTCCTCCACCTCGACATTGCAGAACAGGGCGAGCTTGGCCTTGATGCCGTCGGCGAGGTAGTTCTCGGCGCGGCACAGCAGAATGTCGGGCTGGATGCCGATCTGCCGCAGGGCCGCGACACTGTGCTGGGAGGGCTTCGTCTTCACCTCGCCCGCCGTCTTCAGGAAGGGCACCCAGGTGAGGTGGATGAACACGGCGTTCTGCTTGCCCACGTCGAAGCGGAACTGCCGGGCCGCCTCGAGGAAGGGCAGTCCCTCGATGTCGCCCACGGTGCCGCCGATCTCGACGATGGCCACGTCGCAGCCCTCCGAGGCCCGGTGGATGTAGTCCTTGATCTCGTTGGTGATGTGGGGGATGACCTGCACGGTGCCGCCCAGGTAGTCGCCGCGGCGCTCTTTGGAGATCACGGAGTAGTACACCTGGCCCGTCGTGAGGTTGTTGAGCTTGCCGAGCTTCGAGCTGGTGAAGCGCTCGTAGTGGCCCAGGTCCAGGTCGGTCTCGGCCCCGTCGTCGGTGACGAAGACCTCGCCGTGCTGGAAGGGGTTCATCGTGCCCGGGTCGACGTTGATGTAGGGGTCGAGCTTCATGTTCGTCACCGTGAGGCCGCGGGCCTCGAGCAGGCAGCCGATGGAGGCCGCCGCGAGCCCCTTGCCCAGGGACGACAACACACCGCCGGTGATGAAGATGTATTTCGTTCGCATGCCACCAACCTTTCAGGGTTCTTTGGTCCGGTCTGTTCAGTCTATCCCGTCTGTCCGGTCGATCCACGCGGCGGGGTCCAGGGGCCGGGGAAGGAAGAAGACTTTTCTCCACCCCTGTGCCCGGTACCCTGCCCCCTTTACCCCGTGTGTGTTCATTCCCACTCGATCGTGCTGGGCGGCTTGGTGCTCACGTCGTAGACGACGCGGTTGACGCCCTTGACCTCGTTGACGATGCGGCTCGAGATCTTCTCGAGCACGTCGTGGGGGAAGCGCACCCAGTCGGCCGTCATCCCGTCGGTGCTCGTGACGGCCCGCAGGGCGATGACGTTCTCGTAGGTCCGCCCGTCGCCCATGACCCCGACGGTCTTGACGGGCAGCAGCACCGCCAGCTCCTGCCAGACGTGGTTGAAGAGGCCCGCCTTCCAGACCTCCTCGCGCAGGATGGCGTCGGCCCTCCGGACGACGGCGAGCTTCTCCCTCGTGACGGGCCCGAGGATGCGCACCGCCAGGCCCGGCCCCGGGAAGGGGTGCCGACCCACGAGGCTCTCGGGAAGCCCCAGCTCGCGGCCCAGCTCCCGGACCTCGTCCTTGAAGAGGACCCGCAGCGGCTCGACGAGCGACATCTTGAGCCGCGCGGGCAGGCCGCCCACGTTGTGATGGCTCTTGATGACGACGGAGGGCCCGCCGAAGGAGGAGGTGCTCTCGATGACGTCGGGGTAGAGCGTCCCCTGGGCGAGATACGGGATCCGGCCCAGCTTCTTCGCCTCCTCCTCGAAGACGGCGATGAACTCGCGGCCGATGATCTTGCGCTTGCGCTCGGGGTCGGCCACGCCGGCCAGCTTTTGCAGGAACCGATCGCCCGCCCGCACGAGCCGGAAATTCAGGTGGTACTGGTCCCGGAAGGTGGAGACGACCTCCTCCACCTCGTTTTCCCGCAACAGGCCGTTGTCGACGAAGATGGACACGAGCCTCTTCCCGATGGCCCTGTGGAGGAGCACGGCCAGCACCGACGAGTCCACGCCGCCCGAAAGGGCGCAGAGCACCCGCTCGCCCCCCACCTGCTCGCGGATGCGCCGGACGTTCTCCTCGATGAAGGAGCCCATGGTCCAGCTGGGGCTGCAGCCGCAGATGCGAAAAAGGAAGTTCTGGATCACGGCGATGCCGTTGACCGTGTGGTGCACCTCGGGGTGGAACTGCACGCCGTAGAGCCTGCGTGCGGGGTCTTCCATGACCGCCACGGGGCAGTTGACCGTCGTGCCGGCGACGGCGAACCCCTTCGGCAGCCTCGTGACCCGGTCGCCGTGGCTCATCCAGATCCGCTGGCGCCCCTCGAGGCCGGCGAACAGAAGCGACCGCTTCCCCTTCTCGCTGAGCTCGAGCTCGGCGGGCCCGTACTCGCGAAGCGGCGAGGCGGTGACCTTCCCGCCCAGCGTGTGCGCCATGAGCTGCACGCCGTAGCAGATCCCCAGGACGGGGACGCCCAGCTCGAAGATCCCCGGGTCGCACGTCGGGACCCCTTCATCGAAGATGCTGGCGGGCCCCCCGGAGAGGATGATGCCCTCGACCTTCCGGGCCTCGAGGTCGGCGGCCCTGATGTCGTGGCTGAGGATCTCGCAGTACACGCGGCACTCCCGGACGCGCCGGGCGATGAGCTGGTTGTACTGGGAACCGAAGTCGAGGATGGCGATCATGCGGCGGGGCCCTCCTTCTTGGGGTCCAGGGTCTTGCGGATCTTGGCGGCGATGAACTCGACGGACTCACCGAGCAGGATCTCGATGGGCATCTCCCCGAGATAGGCGTCGTCCCAGGGGAGATTGTACTCGTTGACGAGGTTCCGGATGTCCCGGTAGCGGTCGCCCAGGATCTCCACCTTGTCGGAGGCGGTGAGGGCCGGGTTGAACTCCACGTGCACGAGCAGCAATCCGCTCACCCCTGCTCCCCCCCGGATGAGCGGGATGATGACCAGCGGCTGGCCGTCCACCCGCCCCAGCCCCACGTAGAGGCTGCCCGTCCGGGCGATGGTGCGCTTCGTGCCCATGAGGGCCTTCGAGGTCTCCACGCGGGAAACCATGCCCACGGAGACCCCGCCGCGGTTGACGATGGAGATGGTCGTGTCGTCCGTCGGCTGCCCGTCCGGGTCGAGGTCGGCGATCTCGTAGAGGGTGAAGCCCCGGATGCCGGCGACGGCCTTCTGGATTCGATCCAGGGCGAGGATGTTGTCGGCTTTCAGGTTCTTGGGGGCGAACTTGAGGCTCGCCAGCAGATCGAAGAGCACGCCGCGGAGCATCTCCTCCTTGCGGCTCGTGCCGACGGTGACCGTCTTGGCCTGGTGACGGATGGCGTCGATGGGACGCGAGAGCTCGTCGATGGCGTGCCCGAAGGCGACGTTCAGCAGGTCGATGGGCGAGGCCTCGCCCCCGCCTTCGGCGAAGTCGCTCCAGAAGTCCTCCAGGGGGAGCTTGCCCGCCGCGTACTTCGTCAGCAGCGAGATGTCCGTCATCGTGCGGGCGCTGAGCAGGGTCAGGACGCCGCGGTTCTTGCGCTCCGTGAACTGCTCGGCGAAGTCCTTGAGCACCCGGTGGAGGTTGCGGTCGAGGATCCGCTGGTACAGGGTGTAGTGCTTCTGGTCCTGCTCGACGACGGCGAGGCTCAGCTCGTTGCGGAAGCCGCGGAAGAAGGCCGCGTCGTCGTCGATGGCCGAGGCGGCGAAATAGCCCCAGAGGTGCCCCGCCAGCGTGTTGAGGATCACCGGCAGCGGCATGGGGGCCCGGGGGATGCGGATCACCGAATCGGCGATCCGGTCGAAGCGCGTTTCGCCCTCCTCGGCGAAGACGACGACGGAGGCCTTGTGCGCCTTGAAGATGGCCGTGTCCTTGACCACGTCGCCCGCCACCGTCTCGGGGTTGCCGGCGGCGCAGACGAGGATGAGGGGCTCCGAGGAGAGGTCGATATGCTTCTTGTCCTCGATGAAGTCCGACGAGATCGTCTTGTAGCACAGCTCCGAGAGCTTGATCCGGATCTCGTCGGCCGAGGCCTTGTTGGGCCCGCTGCCCACGACGGCCCAGTATTTCTTCTGCCGCGCCATCGTTTCGGCCGAACGGCGGATCTCGTCCTTCTTTTCCAGCACCTGCCGCATGAGGCCCGGGGCCGCCTCGAGGGTCGCCAGCTCCCCGGCGATGAACTCGTCGGGCCGTGTCTTCAGGATCTGCGCGAAGGCCAGCGCCAGCACGTACCCCGCCACGATCTGCGAGTAGAAGGCCTTCGTGGAGGCCACGGACATCTCGATGTCGCGGCCGTCGCTCGTGTAGAAGACGCCGTGGGATTTCGTCGTGATGTCCGACTGGCGGCGGTTCACAATGGAGAGGATCGTGGCGCCCCGCTCGGCGGCCATGGCCACGGCGCGGTTCGTGTCGGTCGTGGTGCCCGACTGGGTCACGGCCATGACGAGCGTGTCCGAGAGGTCCTCGCAGAGGAGAAACCCGCTCATCTCCGAGGCCTTCTTCCCCTGGATGTTGACGGGTGCGCCCTCGAGGTACAGGGACAGCCCGTCGGCGATCGCCTGGCCGGCCACGGCGGCGGTGCCCTGGCCGATGACGTAGGCCTTGCGGATCTTCCTGGCCTTGAGGCGCTTGACGAAATCCGCCGGAAGGATGTCGGCCCCCAGGTTGAAGCGGACCTTCCGCGTGCCGTCCCGTTTCTGCACGATGCGGTACTTGCCGCGCAGGGTCTTGCGGACCGACTGGGCCGATTCGGTGATCTCCTTGAGGAAGAAGTGGGGAAAGGCGCCGCGGTCGATGTCGCGCGTGGTGATCTCGGCCTTCTGGATCATGGACTCCGTGAGCGCCACGGGATGCCCGTCGTAGGATAGGGCGCGGATGCCCGCAAGCCCGCCCGCCGAGTGCTGGTCGAGCACGAAGATCTGCCCGGCGGTCTCCGGGTTGCCGGGGTCGCGGGGCTTCTCGCCGTCCATCTTGATGAAGCGCGAGGTGCCCTCCACGATGCCGTAGAGCTCCGAGGCGAAGACGTACTGGTCCTCGCGCAGGCCCACGAAGAGCGCCTGCCCGCTGCCCTTGAGGGCGAGGTAGATCTTCCCCGGCTCCACGTTGCTGGTCATCGCGATGGCGTGCGAGCCCTCGAAGTCGTTTGCGGCCAGCCGGAAGGCCTCCTCGAGGGTCTTGCCGTCCAGCAGGTAGCGCTCCACCTGCAGCGGGATGATCTTCGTGTCCGAGGTGACCTCGGGGGCGATCTCGTAGCCGAAGGCCGACTCGAGCAGCGAGCGCAGCATGCGGTAGTTGTCGATGTCGCCGTTGAGGACCACGCTGATCGTCCAGCGGCCCGGACCGTAGGCGGGGTAAAATTTCGTCCCCGGCGTCATGGCGTCGGCGAACTTCGCGGCGATCGGCGCCGGGATGGCGCACAGCCCCGCCGGCGGGACCTGCCCGTCGGGCGCGCGGAGGGTGAAGCTGCTGATGGGGTGGCAGTTCTCCTCGGTGATGGAGCCCACCGAGGCCCACCGGGTGTGTGCGAAGGCCGACTCGGAGATCGTGGCCTGCCGGGCGAAGGCGCGGAAGATGCGGTCGCCGCGGACGGCCTCGCGCAGTTTGCGGACGTTCTCGCCGAGCTTGCCGATGATCGAGGCGGTCTTGTAGACGAAGGAAAGCCAGACGCCCCCGTCGGGGTGGACGTGGTCGGCCACGTGGATGGAGCCGTTACGCAGATCGCCGTCCGCCGTGCGGCGGCGGAAGTCCTCTTCGAGCCCCTGTCCCCTGATGTCCTCGACGACCCGCTCCAGGGTTTCACGGTCCCGGAGCGTGAGCGCGACCTGGAGTCCCGCCGAGTCCCGCCCCCGCACCTCGAGCCGGTCGATACAGTTGAGCAGGAAGTTGACGCGGGCGTACTGGGCGAAGCTCTCCGGGGTGAGCTCCCCGACGTGTCCGGCGCCTGCCAGGTACAGGGTTTTCCCGATGTTGGCCAGGATGTCCTTCTCGAGACCCCAGAGGATGTCCTTGAGGAGGATGAGCCGGCCCGTGATGATCTCCATCTCTGTCGTGGCGAACCGCCCCGCCTCGGCCTCCAGCAGGCCCTCCTCCCCGGCGAGAAAGGCCGTCATCTCGGGGAGCAGGGACTGCAGGGCCTCCGCCCTGGGGGGATCGAAGAAGAGCGACCGGAAGTGCGGCTCCTGTCTCAGGAGCACGAGGTCACGCTCCATGTCCCGCAGCGGGCCCTCGCCCCCGAGGTAGTCCGCCGGCCGGGCCTTCCGGGCGATGACCCGGGCAAGCGGCACGTTCCGGATTTCGGCGAAACAGGCCGCGAGGTTGGCGCCGGCGTCGACGGCGGCCGGCTTCGGTCCCTTCTTGACGGCCAGGATGCCGCCGATGCCGCAGAAGAGGACCGCCTGCCGCAGCGGAAACAGGACGATCGAGAAGGGAGGGACCTGCCGGGGGTCTCGACCGAAAAAGAAGTGCCACTTCGCGAAGGATGCACGAAGTCGGCTGAAAATCGTTTGGTTCATGCGTTCCTCTCACAGTCCCTGCCGATTTCGGGGTGCACCCGGTCATCGGCGACGACCCGTATCCCCCGGGCGGCCGCCCGCAGGGGCTGCGCTGCCCTACCCCCGGAAGGAGGGCAGGGCGTCCAGCGCGAGCGATTCGACCGTGTCCACGACGGACTGCAGCCAGGCCGTGCCGGCATCCGCGGATTCCCGGTCCAGGGCCTGGATGGATGCGACGTAGTCGCCGGCCCCCGACGAAAGCCGCCAGCCGACCCGGTCCAGGAAACGGTTGCGGCCGGTCTCGCCGATCGACCCGTCGGCCAGGCCCGCGAGCCTGTCCTCGGCCTCGGGCCATCTCTGCAGGAGCTCCCGCTGCTGCTTGAGCAGCATCCCCCGGGAGCGGTCCTTGAGGACCTTCTCGCCGACGGCGATGGACTCCTCCATCTTCGCGGCCAGCGCGCGGAGGCGGCCCAGACGCTCCTGCACGGCGCCGTCGATCACTTCCAGGGCACCCTCGCAGAGCGCCTCGCCCCCCTCGAGGGCCTGCAGGAAGGGCCTGCGGACGTAAACGTACCACTGCCGCAGGGCGGCGAGGTTGCCGATGTAGAGCACGTTGTTGCAGACCTTGCGCCGGATCTCCCGGTAGAGCCCCGGGTGATGGGGGCGCTCCGAGCGCAGGACCGACCCCTTGAGGAGCATGCCCCCCCGGGGGCAGTCGTCTTCCCAGACGGTGCCCGCGGCGATCAGCGTTCCGTAGCCCAGCCGCACGGGGCCCACGAGGCCCCCCTGTCCGCCGAGGAAGATCGGGGGCTCGCGGAGCATGACGCCCCGGGGCACCTCGCCGATGAGCGATGCCGTGGCCTTGTCCTGGTTGGGCGTGTAGTTGAAGTGGATGTAGGAACTCCCGACCTCGCTGTGATCCCTGCGGCTCGTGCCCCCGGCCATCAGGCAGTCACAGAAGTTGATGAGGCTCCCGAGGGTCACGAAGGGGAAGAGGATCGTCTGCTTGAGGCCCACCGTGTGGGCGCCCGAGGCCTCTTCCTCGATGAGGCAGCCCTCCCGCACCTGGGCGCCCGAGCCCATGGAGGAGCGGGGCAGAAAGACGGAACGTTCGAAGGAGCCGCCCTTGAGCTCCACGCCGGGCCCGATCCGGCAGTCCACGACCGTGACGGGGGACTCGGAGCCGAGTTTCACGCCGGGGCCGATCAGCGTCTTTGCGCCGGCCAGGCGGGTCCCCGGGAACAGGACGGTCCCCTTGCCGTGGATCCGCTCCGCGGGGACCTCGTCGCCGACCCAGACGGCCGACGGGCAGGGGATGGACACCCCCTTTTCGATCAGGGCGGCGAGTTTTTTCGGCAGCTCCGGGCTCATCGGGTCTCTCGGCGATGGGCGTTTCTTCGACCCCATGCCTGTTCAATTATCGTGCCTTGCGGTCGACCATGCGCAAGAAAAGCTCGTGGATCCTCGTGTCGTCGGTCAGCTCGGGATGGAAGGCGGCCACGAGGATGTTCTTCTGCCGGGCGAGCACGACCTGTCCCTGGTAACGCGCGAGCGGCTCCACCCCGGGGCCCGTGCCGAGGATCTGCGGGGCGCGGATGAACACGGCGTGGAAGGGCTTCGTCCCGAAGAGCTCGCCGTCGAGGTCCGTCTCCCGGCTGTCGACCTGGCGGCCGTAGGCGTTGCGCTCCACGTCGATGTCGATGAGGTTCAGCAGCTCCTGCCTGCGTCCGCCGAGCCTGTCGGCCATGACGATGAGCCCCGCGCAGGTCCCGAACACGGGCCTCCCCGAGGCCGCGAATTCCCGGATGGGCGCGACCAGCCCGTACTCGGCCATGAGCTTGCGCATCGTCGTGCTCTCGCCGCCCGGGATGATCAGCCCGTCGACCTCGTCGAGCCCGGCGGGCAGGCGGATCTCAACGGCCTCGGCGCCGAGCGACCGCAGCATCCGGATGTGTTCGCGGAAAGCCCCCTGCAGGGCGAGCACGCCGATTTTCATGGAGCGGTTCCCTCTGCGCACGGGCCGCCCGGCAGGGCAAAGGCCCCCGGGCCGGAGGTCCCTGCGTTGTCGTCGGATGGCGTGTGGCCGTGACGGAGGGGGGAGCAGCGTGTGCGGGCTGACGGCATGGGACTCGACAATTCCTACTTTGCTTTTCCGCAGGGGATGCCCAGCGCGGTCATCTTCTTCTGGAACGTGTTGCGGTTGATCCCCAGGAACGAGGCCGCCGCGGACTTGACGTTGTTGCTGTGCTTCAGCGCGATCCGGATCAGGCCGCGCTCCACCAGGGCGAGGACCTCTTCGTACACCTGGCTCTTGGCTCCCTTGCCGGCCGACAGGACGATGATCAGCTCCTCGAGCTTCTTCTCGAAGATCTCGTCGATGCCGGGAAGCGTCGATGCCTGCCGGCGGGCGGGCGGGGCCTTGGTGACTTTCATGTCCTCTCCTTTTGTGAATGGCGCGGGGTGCACGGGGGCCGACATGACTTCACGATGCGATCTTCATGGCCGCGACGACCAGCAGAAGCGCCGCCGCGAGCCAGGCTGCAAACAGGTTGGCGCGGTTCCCGCCGGCGGCCTCGAGGATCTCCCGGGCGCCTTCCTCGATCCGCTGGGCTTCCATGCGGGCCAGCACATCGCGGACGAGGTCCCCGAACCGGCCGTACGCGTTGGACAGGACGTGGAAGCCCTTCGTCGTCGTCAGCACCAGGTAGACCTTCCTGCGCACCGCCAGGGCGCCCACGTGGGTGATGTCGGCCCAGCGGAACGTGCGCTGCTTGAAGAATTTCCGCAGGACGAGCCCCTCGTCGCTCACGGCGACCCTGCGCATGGACGCCTCGACGGCGATGACAGCCATGGGGACGAAGGCCGCCGCCAGCAGCGCCCTCTCGGCCGCCGTCGACGGCCGGACGGTTGTCAGAACGAGCACCGTCAGCAACAGCAGGGCATTCAGGGCAAGCGGCAGGACGAGCGCCCTGTGGATGGTGTAGATCCTCATGGTCATGGATTCCTGCGTCGGGAGTGCTTCCGTCAATCCTTCCGGCGAAAGGTCCCGCTCTTGCCCCCCCGCTTGAGAACGAGTCGGATGTCCGACAGGGTCATGCCCCGGTCCGCGGCCTTGCACATGTCGTAGATGGTGAGCGCCGCGGCGCTCACCGCCGTGAGGGCCTCCATTTCCACGCCCGTGCGGCCCAGCGTCCGGACCGAGGCCTCGATCTCGATTTCGCCGCGGCGGGCGTCGGTGCGGAAGCTCACGTCGACGGCCGTGATCTCGAGCGGGTGGCACAGCGGAATGAGTTCGCTCGTCCTCTTGGCCGCCATGACGCCGGCGATCTTCGCGACGGCCAGCACATCGCCCTTCGCGATCGTCTGGCTCTCGACGGCCCGGGCCGTCTCCGGCTGCATGAGCACGCGGCCCCGGGCCACGGCCTCGCGGCGGGTCGTGCGCTTCCCCGAGACGTCGACCATCCGGGCCTTGCCTTTATCATCGAGATGCGTGAACTTCGGCATGCTCCGTCCGCGACGCTGGGGTCTTCGCCGCAAAAATAATGGCGTAAGCTAGCATAGAAGAAAAGGCCCGTCAAGGCGCTTGGCACACGGCCGGAGGGAAAGGGGGCAAATATGCAACCATTGGGAATAATGAACGAATTTCGACACCGGAGGCGTCACGTTTTTGGAACGCGCCGCCTGCGCTGCACCCGCCGCTACCCGAGGGAAACGACCCTGGAGCGGATCGGCTTGCCGTAAAACGTGCGGGCCAGTCGGTCGAACCGCTCGGTGCGATCGGTCGTGAGGAACTCCCGCGTCCCGCCTTTCGAGAGCCTGCACTCCATCTCGGGGTGGCGCCGGAGATAGTCCGCGAGCTTTTCGGCGACGATGGGGCCCTGCTCGAGGAGTTCGACGTGCTCGGGCAGGTGGCGCCGGATCGTGTCGAAGAGGATCGGGTAGTGGGTGCAGGCCAGAAGCAGCGCGTCGATCGTGCCCGCCCCGGCCATGAGTTCCCCCAGGTATCTCCGGACGATCATCCCCGCGCCTTCCCAGTCCTGCTCCCCTGCCTCGATGATGGGCACGAGCAGCGGGCAGGCCTTTTGAAAGACCCGAATCGAGGGGTCGAGCTTGGCGATCTCCCGGAGATAGGCCTCCGAGGCGACGACCCCCTCCGTGGCGAGCAGCCCCACCCTGCGGAACCCCCTGTCGGCCACTTCCTCGACCAGGGGACGCACGACGCCGAGGACGCGGCGGTCGGGGAAGGCGCCGGGCAGGTATTCCTGCTGGATGCGCCGCAGGGCCTTGGCCGAGGCCGTGTTGCAGGCGATGACGATGAGGGGGCAGCCGAGCCGGAACAGGTACTCCACGGCCTCGAGGGTGAACTGGTAGACCACGCCCTGGGAGCGGCTGCCGTAGGGGGCACGGGCGTTGTCGCCCAGGTAGACGTAGCCGTACTGCGGCAGCGCCTCGACGACGCGCCGGAGCACCGTGAGCCCCCCGAAACCGGAGTCGAAGAAACCGATCATCTCCCGTTTTCCCCATGTTGATGAGGCGCTTTTCATACCGCAGGTGCCGGGAAAACGGAAGCCGAAAGTGCTTGCAAATTTCGTTTCGTGATATAATATGCGCAACCAGGTAGAACATAAGGAAAATTGATTGTTTCCAGGTTGCCCGTCTTGATCGTCAAGGTCCTGAGCAGCACTGTGGTCGGCATCGACTCGTTCCCCGTGGACGTGGAAGTGGACATCTCGACGGGCCTGCCGCAGTTCTCGACGGTGGGCCTGCCCGATGCGGCCGTCAAGGAGAGCCGGGACCGCATCAAGGCGGCCATGAAGAATTCCGGGTACCGCTTCCCGGAAAACCGGGTGACCGTGAATCTCGCCCCTGCGGACATCCGGAAGGAGGGCACCGGGTTCGACCTGCCCATTGCCCTGGGGATCCTGGCGGCCGAGGGGCTTGTCGCGCGCGACCGGCTGCGGGACTACGTGATCGTGGGCGAGCTCTCCCTCGACGGCCGGGTGAAGGGCGTGCAGGGGGTTTTGCCATCGGCCTTCATGGCCCGTGCACAAAACGTGAAGGGTCTCGTCGTCCCCGCGGAGAATGCGGGCGAGGCGGCCCTTGTCCGGGGGATCGAGGTCATCCCCGTCGCGTTTCTGAGCGACCTGGCGGATTTCCTCAACGGGGCGAAGGACATCCCCGCCGCGACCGGCGCGGCCGAGGCGGCCTGCCGTTCGGCGGGGCGCTACCCCGTCGACTTCGGCGAGATCCATGGCCAGCTGCAGGCCAGGCGGGCCCTGGAGGTTTCCGCGGCCGGCGGCCACAACATCCTGATGACGGGCCCCCCGGGGTCGGGCAAGACGATGCTCGCGCAGCGGATCCCGACGATCCTGCCCGAGCTCACCCTCGAGGAGGCCCTCGAGACGACCAAGATCTATTCGGTCGCGGGGCTTCTCGACCGGCGCGAGGCGATCGTGGCGGCGAGGCCCTTCCGGGCGCCGCACCACACGATCTCCGACGCGGGGCTCGTGGGGGGCGGCCACATGCCGAAACCGGGAGAGATCAGCCTGGCGCACAACGGGGTGCTGTTCCTCGACGAGCTGCCCGAGTTCAAGCGCAACGTCCTCGAGGTCCTGCGACAGCCCCTGGAGGACGGGCAGGTGACGATCACGCGCTCGGCGGTCACGGCGACCTACCCGGCGAAGTTCATGCTCGTGGCGGCCATGAACCCCTGCCCCTGCGGGTACCTGGCGGATGCGCGCAGGAGCTGCCGCTGCAGCGCCCAGCAGGTCAGGCAGTACCGTTCCAGGGTGTCGGGCCCCTTGCTGGACCGGATCGATATCCACGTGGAGGTGCCGTCGCTGCCCTACCGGGAGCTGGCGGGGCAGGTGCGGGCGGAATCGTCGGCCGCCGTGCGACGGCGGGTGCAGAGGGCCCGCGAGATGCAGGCGCTGCGCTTCGACGGCGGGCCCGCCCGGCTCAACGCGCGGATGACGGGGAAGCAGCTTCGCGCGTTTTGCCCGCTGGGCGCGGAGTCGCAGAAGCTCATGGAGATGGCCGTCGACCGGCTGGGGCTCACGGCGCGGGCCTACACGCGGGTGCTCAAGGTGGCCCGGACCATCGCCGACCTCGACGGCGAGGCGGACATCGCCCCGCAGCACGTGAGCGAGGCGATCCAGTACAGGGCTCTGGACCGAAGTGTTGTCTAGCGAGGCAAGGATGGGTTGATCAAGTCACAAGGAGGCTTGGAGAATAGATGGAAAAGTTTGGAACACTAACCGTGAAATCCGGTCTGGCCGAGATGCTCAAGGGCGGCGTCATCATGGACGTGACCACCGCGGACCAGGCGAAGATCGCCGAGGATGCCGGCGCCGTCTCCGTCATGGCCCTGGAGCGGGTTCCCGCCGACATCCGGGCCGAGGGCGGCGTGGCCCGCATGACGGACCCCGCGATCATCGAGGGCATCATGAAGGCCGTCACGATCCCCGTCATGGCCAAGTGCCGGATCGGGCACTTCGTCGAGGCCCAGATCCTGGAGGCCCTCGGCATCGACTACATCGACGAGAGCGAGGTGCTCACGCCGGCCGACGAGAAGTACCACATCAACAAGTGGAACTTCAAGGTCCCCTTCGTCTGCGGCGCCACGAACCTGGGCGAGGCCCTGCGGCGTCTGGGGGAGGGGGCCGCCATGATCCGGACCAAGGGCGAGGCCGGCACGGGCAACGTGATCGAGGCCGTGCGCCACATGCGGACGATCAACGACGAGATCGCGCGGCTCTCCGTTCTGCCCGAGGAGGAACTCATGACGGAGGCCAAGAATCTGGGGGCGCCCTACGAACTGGTCCGCCTCGTGGCCCGGGACCGCAAGCTCCCGGTGGTGAACTTCTCGGCGGGCGGGATCGCCACCCCGGCCGATGCGGCCATGATGATGCAGCTCGGGGCCGACGGCGTGTTCGTGGGCTCCGGGATCTTCAAGTCCAAGGACCCGGCAAAGCGCGCCGCCGCGATCGTCAAGGCCGTCACGCACTACAAGAACCCCGAGATCCTCGCCGAGGTGTCCAAGTCGCTGGGCGAGCCCATGAAGGGCCTGGAGATCTCGAAGATCGGCAAGGACAATTTGCTGCAATATCGGGGAAATTAGACCCCCGATTGTGCCTTGACGAAAGGCCCGCAAAGGCGTATGCGAAAAGGCATCGTGCGCGTTGCGCGATCGTCATCTCAGGGGGAGGAACGTCCATTCAGGGGAGGAGGAAGCAGCAGAAGCCATGGAAATCAAAGTGACAAGGGTTCCCGCGGACAGGATGAAGACCAAGCCGACGGACGAGTCGAAGCTGGGGTTCGGACAGCTGTTCACCGATCATTTCTTCACGATGCCGTACCGGACGGGCCGGGGCTGGCATGACCCGCAGATCGAGCCGTACCGCGCCCTCCAGCTGGACCCGGCCGCCATGAGCCTCCACTACGGCCAGCTGATCTTCGAGGGCCTGAAGGCCTACCGCGGCGCCGACGGATCCGTCTACCTGTTCCGTCCCTGGGAGAACATCCGGCGGATGAACGCGTCGGCCGTCAGGCTCTGCATGCCCCCCCTCGACGAGGCGTTCGCCCTCGAGGCGCTCAAGCAGCTCGTCGTCCTGGAAAAGGACTGGATTCCCAAGGGACTGGGGACCTCCATGTACATCCGGCCGACGATGCTGGCCACGGAGCCGGCCCTGGGCGTGCGCCCGGCCAACGAGTACCTCTACTTCGTCATCGTGGGGCCCGTGGGCGCCTACTACCCGCAGGGCTTCAGCCCCACGAAGATCTGGGTCGAGGAGGAATACGTCCGCGCCGTGCGGGGCGGCATCGGCTACTGCAAGGCGGCGGGCAACTACGCCGCAAGCCTCATGGCAAGCCAGAAGGCGGGCGCGAAGGGCTACACCCAGGTCCTCTGGCTCGACGCCGTCGAGCGCAGGTACGTCGAGGAGGTGGGGACGAGCAACATCTTCTTCGTGATCGGCGACGAGCTCATCACCCCGCCGCTGGGAGGGAGCATCCTGCCGGGCATCACGCGCGACTCCGTCATCCAGATCGCGAAGCGAAACGGCATGAAGGTCGCCGAGCGGCCGCTCTCGATCGACGAGATCCTGGAAGCCGGGGCCAGGGGGACCCTCAAAGAGGGCTTCGCCTCCGGCACGGCGGCCATCGTGTCCCCCGTCGGCGAGATCTTCTGCCGGGGCAAGCAATTGCTCATCAACGACGGAAAGACGGGCCCCGTGACGGAGAAGCTCTACAACCAGATCCTCGAGATCCAGTACGGCATGGCCGAGGATCCCTTCGGGTGGAGGCTGAAAATCGCGTGAACAGAGGGCCGCAGGGAGAGGGGATTCCTCCGGGCCCCTCCCATGCGGCTTCCCCGCGAGGCGGCGGCTAAAAACCATTCCCTCAGCCAATCCCGGGGCCGCTCCGCCATGAAAGACCGGTATATCGAGGCCGGCGCGAGGGCCTGATCCCAACATCCACAGTGGTGTGGACAGATATGTGGACAAGGCTGTTGAAGGAAGAGTTAACTTCAAGAATCACGGCGTTTTTTACCGAATTGCCCAAGGAATGGGCAAATAAATAAATTAATTATTTCAATGTCTTGCGTGTTTTTCCGTCATTTTCGGCCTCTGGCGGCCATTTCCCTGCGGACTTGTTCACATTGAAAAATCGTGCCACTTTCCCCGTCGTGAAATCCCCTTTCCCCCTGAAGCGGAGCCGACCATGAAAAACCCCTTTTCACCCCTTGTTTTTTTGCTGCTCATTTTTTTTTCGGCCCCCGCATGGGGGGCTGAGGCGCTGAGCCTCGACGACGTGGTCCGGAAGATCCAGGACACCTACGAGCAGACCGGCCAGGTGAAGGCCCGGTTCACCCAGACGGTGACCCTCAAGGCCATGAAGAAAACGGAGCGCGAGGAGGGCGTCTTCTACTTCAAGAAGCCCAGGCGCATGCGATGGGTGTACACCAGGCCTGCGGCCAAGGAACTCGTGATCAACCCCGAGAAGGCCTGGCTCTATGTCCCCGCCGACAGGATGGCCTATGTGCAGGATGCCGATGCCATCTTCAAGTCCACCGTGAGCGTGCGGTTCCTCGCCGGGATCGGCAGGCTCGAGGACGATTTCAGGATTTCCTTTGCCCCGGAGAAGGAAGGCGGCAAATCGGGGAACTACCTGCTCGATCTGGTGCCCGTGAAACCGGAAGAGGGGGTGCGGAAACTCCAGGTCGCCGTGAGCCGCGAGACCTTCCAGATCGTCAAGGTCGTCCTCTTCGACCCCTACGGCAACGTGACGACCCTCACCTTCTCGGCCATCGAGCTCAACCGTGACCTTCCCGACAGCCTCTTCACCTTCAAGCCCCCCGCCGGGGTGGATGTGATCAAGCGATAGGCATCGGGCAACAGGCGTCAGGCACGGGGAGCGACAAGAAAAAAGAGGATCCGGACTCCAGCCGATCCTCTTTTTTCCACTCCTGATGCCTGATGTCTAATGCCTGATGCCTGTTTTCAAACAATCTTCCCCGCCTTGAAGGCCTTTTCGAAGGCCCGGACCAGCACGGGGTCGAACTGGCTGCCGGAGCATTTCATGATCTCGTCGTAGGCGACTTGGGCCGCAAGCCCCTTTCGGTAGGGACGGTCCGACGTCATGGCGTCGTAGGTGTCGGCGATGGCCAGAAGCCTCCCCTGGATGGCGATCTCCTCGCCCCTGAGCCCGGCGGGGTAGCCCCGCCCGTCGTATCGCTCGTGGTGCTGGGCGATGTAGGGCATCAGCGGTTCGAGGAAGGCGATGCCGCCGATGATCTGGGCGCCGATCGACGGGTGGGTCTTCATGACGGCGAATTCCTCGTCGGTGAGACGGCCGGGCTTGTTCAGGATGGTGTCGGTGATGCCCACCTTGCCGAGGTCGTGCAGCACCCCCCCCCAGTCGATCATCTCGAGATCCCGGCGGCCCCAGCCCATCTCCGCGGCGATGATCTTGGAGATGGCGGCCACGCGGTTGGAATGGCCCCGGGTGTAGGCATCCCGCGCCTCGACGGAGTTGGCCACGGCGCGGATCGTGTCGAAGTAGCTCTTCTTGAGGTCCCCGAAGAGGTAGGCGTTTTCGAGGGACAGCGAGAAGAAGCCCGACAGGATGTAGAGGAGCTTGAGCGTCTGCTGCCGGATGAAATCCTCGTCCTGCTCGAAGACGATGGTGGCCGCCCCCAGCGTGCGTTCCTTGTTCGACAGCGGCGCGATCATGACGCTGAGCTTCCGCCCGTCCGACTTTCCGAAGACCTCCGCGGGGACGCAGGCCGGCGTTCCGCTGCTGATGATCCAGCCGAAGGTGCCCGACATGATCTGGGCGTCGATCTCTTTCTCCATGAGCGCGGCGACGCGGTCCGGGATGGAGATCTCGTGGCGGAACTCGAACCCGTTCTCGTCCACGAGGAAGACGGAGCAGGCCTCCGTCTTGACGAGTTCCTGGAACTTGGCGATGCCCGACTGGAGGATCTCCGGGATGTCGTGCGACAGGATCATGTCCGAGCGGAAGTCCGAGAGCCGCTCGAGCTTGTCCTGGATCGCCACGAGGGCGCGGTTCTGCTCGTCGAGGTACTGGATCCTCTTCTGCATCGTCCGGGGGTCGCCGCTGTCGACGGCCATCTCGCTGGGCTCCTGCATGATCTCCCCGCGCGCCGCTACATTTCCAGGATTTCCGTGTTTTCCCGGTAGAGTTTCAAGGTCTTGTCCATGACGAGCTCGAGGCTGCTGAGGCTCAGCCCCAGGAGATCCCATGCCCCGGGGTTCACGGCCGCGAGCTTCCTCTCGCCGCCCGATCCGAGCCCGAGGGCCATGCACAGGATGTTGCCGATGTGCACGGCGGCGATGTCCTTGCGGGCGGGGACGGCCCCGTCGGCCAGGTGATGGGCGCCGATCATCTGGGCCGTCTCGGCCGGGAAGCGCCACTGGACGGCCAGCGCGCTGCCCACCTGGCAGTGGTCGTAGCCGAAGACCTTCCGCTCGGCCTCGACCATCGGCAAGCCCGTGGCCTGGACGTCGTTGACGACGGCGCTGTACTTCTCCGGGTAGTGGACGGCGGTGACGAGCTTGCCGATGTCGTGCAGCAGCCCCCCCGTGAACACCTCGTCGGGGTTGCGCAGGTCCGCCGCCTCGGCGAGCACCCGCGCCGCCACGGCGCAGCCGATGCAGTGTTTCCAGAAATTCTTCTTGTCGAAGGCCCCTCCCGTGTCCATGCCCCGGAACATGTCGAAGACGGAGGTGGCGAAGACGAGGTTCTTGATCGTGTTGAACCCGAGGATGACGATGGCGCGCTGGAGGCTGCCGACGCGCTGGGGGAAGCCGTAGAAGGCCGAGTTGACGAACTTCAGGACCTTGGCGGCGATGACCTGGTCCTCGGAGATGATGTTGCTGACGGCGGCGATCGTCGCGTCGGGGGACTGCAGCAGCTTGCCGAGCTTGGAGTAGATGACCGGCAGCGTGGGGATCCTGTCGAGGGAACTGACGATCCGTTCGATATCCTTGGCGTTCATGGTCTCTCGGTTCTCTGCGATGGCGGTTTCCGCGGGCCGGCGTCTCTACGACTCCAGGGCCTGCCGGATCTTCATCTTCTTGGAGATGCGGTAGATCTCCGACATCAGCTCGTTGCCCTCGAGGGGCGGAAAGATCCCGCTGAGCTCCCGTTCGATAGCCTCGATCACCTCCGGCGCGACGGTCTTCATCTCCTCCTGGTGCAGCTGCTCCCGGTCGGCGCCCTCCACGTCGGCATCCGGGATGCCCCAGGCCTTCAGGAGCATGATGTGCTTCTCGGTGAGGGTCATGCCCTGCTTGATCATGATGTTGCCGTGCTTGTTCTTCACGTCGGCGGCAAGCGTCATGCCTTCCTTGAGATCGTTGATGTTCAGAATACCCATCGCCGGTGCCTTCCCCCGTGTGGTTTCCCGAGGGCCCCTGCCTGCCCCGGTCGTCGGGCGCAGGAAGCCGCCCTGTCACTATGCAAATATCGGGCCTTCGGGAGGCCGGAAAGCATCAAGCAGCAAGGCTCAATCAGCAAGGTGCCGCTCTTAGGGGGATTATCGTCCTCCTTGTTGCCTGATGCTTGTTGCTTGAGCCTTGTTTCCTTCAGCGGGGCGTTGACGCCGCGCGGTTTTTCCGATACGGATATCGAAGGGATGGAAAACGGGAGGGCGGGGCGCAGGCCATGCGGATCCTGATGTTCGGATGGGAATTCCCGCCGGCGATCAGCGGGGGTCTCGGGACGGCGTGCTTCGGCATGACGAAGACCCTGGCGCAGAGGGGCCACCGGATCACCTTCGTGGTCCCCTTCCTGCCGCAGCCGGGCAGCCCGTCCCACGTGTCGCTCATGGCGGCCCCCGGGTTCGCCGACGCAGCCGAGGGCGGGCCCCCTGCGGGGATCGCCGTGCGGCCCGTCGAGTCGCCCCTGCGGCCCTACATGGCCCCGCCCGCGTACGGGCTTCTCCGGGAGAGCCTTCTGGCAAGCCCGGGGCCCTACGGCCCCGATCTGTTCTCGGAGCTCGGGCGCTATGCCGAAGCGGCGGGTCTCATCGCCCGGCGGGTCCCGTTCGACGTCATCCACGCCCACGAGTGGCTCTCGGTGCCGGCGGCCCTTCGCGCCCGCGGCGTCAGCGGGCGCCCCTTCGTCCTGCATGTCCACGCCCTGGAGTTCGACCGCAGCGGCGGCGCCGTCGACGCCCGCATCGCTGCAATCGAGCGGCAGGGTCTCCTCGAGGCGGACCGCGTCATCGCCGTGAGCCACTTC
>Ga0209506_1001599_pt1 | contig 22909 bp, 15 predicted proteins | sample AD_JPNHG2_MetaG_FD_184409 | JGI IMG/M metagenome (GOLD analysis project Ga0209506, IMG submission 184409) | Active sludge microbial communities of municipal wastewater-treating anaerobic digesters from Japan - AD_JPNHG2_MetaG (SPAdes) (version 2) | ecosystem: Engineered > Bioreactor > Anaerobic...
ATATTATCCTTTGCCTTTGAAAGAATATTAGTATCTAAATCAGTAAATATTGTTGGAATAAATGATATAATTTCTTTCATATGAGAATTCATATCTTCAATATTTATTGGGGTATACCCAACAATTTTACCTTGATTATTATAAATGGGTATCCCTTTTTCTATATCCATAAATGAAACAATGCCAGATATAATATTATTGAATACATTCGAAACATCACTCAATGAATCTACGGCATTTTTTATTTTTCGTTTGTTACCTTTAATTTTTTCTCCGGCATCTTCAAGAATTCCAGTTAATACAAATAGAAGTCCATCATTTTTACCTTCTGATCCTATTAAAATATTTTTTATATTTGGAACTACAGTAGATAAATCTTTATTTATATATGTTAATCCTCCTTTGCCATCTGCAATTTGAATAGGGAAATTATCAAAATTTGCAAATGCGGCAATGCCTCCTGCAATACTTGATAATGTATCTCCTAAATCACGTACCCTTTTAATACCTTTTTTTACTTTTTTATTTTCTCTTTTTTTTTCACCAATTGATGAAAACACATCTGATAATACTGTGAGTAAAGATGGAACCGTTGATTTTATTTTATCTATAGATTCATATAAATTAACAGTAGAATGTATTAATTTATGCGGGTCCTTTGGATCGGGAATTTTTACAGGAAATTGTTCAAATTTTGCAAAAGAAATAATGCCGCCAGCTATTTCAGATAATACAGATGACATTTTTTCTGTTATTCTTATTCCCTTTCTATATCCACTACGATCTTGCTTTGCAATATTTACAAATCCAGATAATATAACAGAAAATACACCATTATCTTGAAATAATGTGTTTATATTATTATTTATACCTGATATATCATCAAATTTTGCAAAAGAAATAATGCCGCCAGCTATTTCAGATAATACAGATGACATTTTTTCTGTTATTCTTATTCCCTTTCTATATCCACTATGATCTTGCTTTGCAATATTTACAAATCCAGATAATATAACAGAAAATACACCATTATCTTGAAATAATGTTTTTATATTATTATTTATACCTGATATATCATCAAGATGTTTTCCAAAAAAACGTAATGATTTTGCAATATCTAAAACTGCATTACTTATCATACCTATAATAATAGATCCCTTCATAAGTTTAATAATATTACCGCCCGAACCAATTCCAGATATTGTTTTATATAAATAGTCTATAATACTTAATCCTTTTATTTCATATGATTTGGTGGTTGTATTTTTTTCTAGCATTCCATTATTTGATAAAAACAACAATGTCTTTGAAAATGACATTAGTCCTGCAGATAATAATAATAAAGTTCCAGATATCATAGTCCCACTAGCAATTCCTAATACTAATAAAGGCAAAAGAATTCCTAATTTTGCAATAGACAATCCCAAGCTAAATATAAAATTACCTATTTGTGATGCTTCATTTAAATCTTTATATATTAGCATTAATTTTTTCATTCCAATAGATAATAAAATAATACTTGATGAAAATATAATTAATGGAACTGACATTGCTAGCATAGATGCCCCGCCGGCTATGATTAATGGAGATACTAATCCTAATAGCATAAATGATTTACCAATCCCCCATATCAAATCTGATGTAGATTTAGTAAAGTCAGATACCGTTTCAAAATTATATAATATTTGTTTTATAGAATTATTAAATAATAATAAAGATATAGAAAATGCTGCTATAGATGCCCCTATTAATAATAATGACATTGATCCCAAATTTAAAAATTCTGATAATAATGCTAATGTTACAAATAAAAGAGCTGTACCAACAATAATTCCTCCAATTATTGCTGTCATCATCATTGGGTCTTCTTTTTTGAACAATGCCATTGTAATTTTTAAAACAAGAGACATTGCTAATATTCCTAATGAAAATAATAATAATGAAGATCCAATTTTTTTCATATATGAAACCCCACTATCTATGCTTTTAAGCAATCCTATTGTAGCATATATAAATGACAATCCATATATTATTCCTGTCATAATACCAATCGTCTCGGCAACATCTGATTTCTTAAATATTAATGATAATAATTTTATTGATAGTCCTAACGTTACTATTCCAATGCCAATAAATATTAATGATTTACCAATGTTTCGAAAAGAATCTTCACCCTTAGATATCATTTTAGATAATGCTCCTAATCCAACAAAAATTCCTCCAATAAGAGTTATTAATCCTATGCTAACCATTAGATTTTCAATACCAAATTGTTTTATTGCTAGCGATACTTGTATCATAGATAATGTAAAACCAACAATGCCCATTATAATACTATTATCTAAAACATTTTCTCCTTTTTTAACAATTTTTTCCATTTTTCCAACAGTTATAAAAAGAGTAACATATAATCCTATTAGTCCAAGACCTGCTAATAATACAACTGGGCCTATCAACAAATATGCTAATGATAATATAGCTAATGCTGATGAAAATAATATTAAAGATTTTCCAATATTTATAAGAGAATCTGTTCCAGATTTTATTTGTTTCATCCATTTACCCATTATTGAAAATAATCTAACAATAGTTGTTAAAAATAATAATGTTGTTGCTACGACAACTGGCCCAGCTATTGCAATATATAATGTCATAACAGAAAGTCCTACAGAAACGGCAATTAATGCTTTTCCCATGTCGTGCATAGCATCTGCACCCTTTTTAATATCCTTTGATTTTTTACCTAAATCTGAAAATATATTTAGTACTGATTTTATTGTCCAAACACCCAGAAATATTAATGGAGAAGCTAATCCTAATGGTATTAATAAAAATAATGATTTTGTCATTTGAGATATTCCAATTCCTAATGCTTGAATGCTTTCTCCCATTTTTTTTATTTTAGTTATATCAGACGTCTTGATAGATGAAAACGGGTCGATCAATCCAGTTATAATTTTTTTAAAAATATTGTTATTAGTTTCAAATAATATTTTTTGTATTAATGCTAATTGAAATATATTTTTAGGATTAAAAATTTTTAATATATCTGCTGTTGTTCTTGTTATATCTGATACAAAATTTGTATATTTTAATGTTGATGATATTTTTACAGTAGAAGCAATATCCATTAATGATTTTGTGAGAGTTAAAAACAAATTTACCTTTGTCTTTGTAAATGCCTTTGATGATATTGCAGAAACCAAACTAGCAGATGATAAAAATATTGAATCTGTTGATATTTTTTGCGACGGCGTCGATTTAGATTTTTTAGTAGATTTATCTTCTGAAACTTTATCTTTTTTTAAATCTGATAAAATATTTTTTATGTCTGTTGATATAGATATTAATTGAGATAATTGTTTTGAACTAGAAATATTCATTCTTTTTTTAATATATATATAATTACAAAAAATTCGTATGCAAATAAAAATTAATTATATTTTTTAAAAATTTTCGTTTTTAATATAATATAATTACAAAAAATTCGTATGCAAATGAAAATTAATTATATTTTTAAAAAATATTCTTTTTAAATATAATATAAAAAATTGAATATGATACAAAAAGAAGATCTATCTATAATATTTTTTATAAATATTATTGTTAATGAAGAATATAAGACATTTAATGAATTGAAAAATCATGATATAGAAAAAGCAATATATTGGGAAAAAATATATCAAGATATAAAATCAAAATCTATAATTTTATATAATGATAACTCATTTACAATAGACGCATCATATAATAAATATGCTAAATTTTATCCTGAATTTGGTAAAATAATATCTGTAACATTTGCATATATGAGAAATAATTTAATTAATAACAATATGATTTGGGATGTACAATTTAAAACATTAGTAGATAATACAAATTCTGAATATGATAATATAATTATTCCATCAGCAAAATCTTTAACAGTTTTTAATGATAGTTCTAAAAAGATTAAATTATGTGGATATAAATTAACGCATTTTATATTTAAATATTTTGTAAAAAAATATATTATGTATGATGTTGAAATACCAAAATTATTAAGATTTTGGGAACAAAAACCGTGGGAAAACCAAAATATTGATTTATATAATTTATTAAATGTATATACATATAATAATACGATATCATATGAATTAGCATTAAAATCTATGAATATTAATATAATAAATATAGATTGGGATAATATTAATATATATTATAATGAACATAATTTTGATAAAATTAAAATGTATAATGAAGAATTTGTAAAATCTGAAATTAAATTATGTCACAAAATCTCAAAATCTGAAATACCATTAAACATATAAATAATTATGGATAATAACAGTCTTATTGATAAGATATCATATCATTTTATAGATTTAAGACCCGAATACGAAAAATATATTGTGCCTGGTTTTTTTACAACACCAGAAATAGAAATTGCGTTTAAGATAAGAAAAAAATTTAGAGAAAAATATAGAACCCCGCCCACATTAAATCAAATGAAAATTATTGTTCAGGGTAAACAAAATATTGGATTAGATGCTGATATGCTAAATGCTATCTATGATATAAATATAGATGAATATGATTTAGAATGGGTAAAAAGTACTGTTGAATCTCGTATAAAATATGTATATCTTAACAAATCTGTTTCCGATATGATATCATACTTAAAAACTATTGAAATAACTAATGAAAACATAGATGATGTACAAGAAAAAACATTATCCTATATAAGCAAAGGTACATCATTAGTATTTGATTCTAACTTTAATGGATCATCATTATTTGACCCTAAATCTCATATTGTTACACATCAAAAAAAATTACAGTCTGGATATAATTATATAGATAATGTGCTAGGCGGCGGATATTCTACGCAAAATTTAATAGCATTTGCTGGCATACCCAAGGTTGGAAAATGCGTGCATGGATCATCGATAATTGCTATAAAATATAAAAATAATATATCCGCAATATCATTCTATGATTTACTATTTAAAATAATGATTGAATATGTAAATAATAATAAAAATATTGAATTTTTAAAATGCGACAATGGTATATATATGGACATATATAATGATGAAATATATATTTATACAGATAATGGATTTAAACAAATAAAAAAACTCATTATAACATATCCCGAAACAACATACAAAATTGAAACCACCGAAAACCCATTATATTGTGCAGATAATCATATATTATATAAAATAGAAAAATCAACAACAGATGATTCATTATTTAATTCATTTGAACCAAAAGAAACATACGCAAAAGATTTAAATATAGGAGATTACATATGCGGTATCGATGGATCATTGAAAATTATAAATATTGAGCAACTAAATGAAAAAAATATTTTATTTGATGTTGAAATAGATAGCGATGAGCATAGATATTTTGCAAATAATATATTATCTCACAATTCTTTATTCTTATGCAATATGGCAGTAGAAGGTATAAAATTATCATATAACATTGCATATATAACACTCGAACTATCAGAAAATAGAGTGATAAGAAGAATAACATCAAATCTATTAAATCTTAAGGTAAAAGAATATGATGCATTATGCCAAGATGAAAAAGAAATAAAAAAATCATTAGAAAATTTTTATAATCAATCTATAAAAACACCAGGAAATCTTATTGTAAAAGAATTCCCTACATCATGCGCAACAGCATTTGATATAGAAAATTGGCTAAAAGAAATAGAATTATATGAAAAAATTAAATTTGATATTATAATAATAGATTACATTGGCATAATGAAAGACGCAAAATCTTCAAATAGCTATGATATGTATAATAAATTAAAAAATATATCAGAAGATATTCGAGGTATGGCAATGAGAAATAACTGGTGCATAATAACAGCTTCTCAATTAAATAGACAAGCATACAATCAAAATGATGTTGTAATAGAACATATCGCAGAATCATCAGGACTTATACATACAGTAGACTGTCTATTCGGAATTATTCAAGACCCTATGCTATATTTAAATAATGAATATTATCTAAAAACATTAGTAAATAGAGATGAAGGATATAAAAATTCTAAAAAGAAATTTAAAATTGATTATGATTATTTAAAAATTACAGAAGATTTAAATGATGACATTATATATAGCTCTTTCTAAAATTTATGTGGTTTACAAATTTGCTCAATAATATTATAAAAAATTCTAAATATTTATATAATACATATAAAATAAAATTATGAAAACGCACATTTTTAAAAATCTTACAAAAGATGACATACATGATATCTATACGTTGAAAAAAGAATCTCAAAAATTGAATGAGTTCAACCCTTTCAAATGTAACTCACAAAAGAAAAAAAATTATCTCATAAATTTCGATAAAAAAATTTTTTATAAATTTACAAAATTGGGAACATTGAAAAAAATAAATGATAAAAACATAATAAAAAATTTAAATGAACTAATAAAAAATTATTGTTTAATATATTGTGAAAATTCTAATTTGCATATTATTAGAATTACAAAACCATTAAATAATTATGAATTAATTGTATATGAAATAAACCATTGGTTTTTAATAGTAAATTTCGAACCAACTTCATTGAAAAACAATTTTTAAAAACAAAAATATATGAATTCGGAAAATCAAAATTTTAATCAAAAAGAATTCAAATTGCGAAATAATGAAGAAATTGAAAAAGCAATTGATTTTATTTCAATTTTTAATAAAAAAACAATTTTTAAATTTATCGAAAAATATTGTGAAATATTTGAAGAAGATTTAAATATTGATCATAAAAATTTTTTATTGAACAATTTAACAAATAGAGATATAGCATCTTTATTAGTATTCATAGTATGCAGTAAATGCGGAAAGATAGTTGCAATAAGTGAGAATGAAAATGATGATGAATGGACATTAGACATTTTCATTCCAGCAAATAATACAAATTCTCAAATTCCAATTTTAAATTAAAAATAATATAAAATTATTTTTTATTAAATATTTTATATTTTTCATCTATAGCGCCTTTTTCTAATCTATCTATTATCATTTGATAATATTTTTCATCTATTTCAGCAGATATATAATTTCTATTAATATTTTTACAAACTTCTATTTCCGATCCACTACCACCGAAAAGAATTAATACGACATCATTAGGCATTGTGCACGATTTAATCAACATTTCTGATAATTTTTGAGGTATCTGACATGCATGAAAGGTTTTTTCGCGACTCACATTTTTAACTAAATCAAAATAAAACCAGTCATATGGCATGCGACCTTTGGAACCATTTTCAATACTTTTTAAAATTCGTTTATCTTTGGGATTTTGATAAGGAACAGTCACATTGTCCTTATAAAAATTATTATTTGCGGTTTTTCGACAATGTAAAATACTTCTATGTGCTGTTGTAAATTTTTTATAACTATGCCCTACATTTGTATTATAAATCCAAGCATAATCAAGTACTTCGTAGCAAGCATTATCTAAATATTTAGTCCTTAAATAAGCATTTTGTTTAGGATAATTAATCAAAAACATATTTCCTGTATCTTTTAAAACTCTTAAAGATTCTTTAGACAGCTCAATATACCATTCTATATATTCATCAAATGATTTTGTATATGTTTTATCTCCATACTTTATTCCTACATTATAATCTGGGTCGCCATAAACCACATCAACAGATTTATCTGGCAATTCTTTCAATAAAGACATTATGTCTTTTAAAAAAATTTTATTCATATAATTATTTATTTCTATCATATTTTTATTTTTTAAAAAATAACATATTTAATTTCTTCTAAATTTATAATATTGATATATCCTTTGTCAATTAACTTTTCTTTTATATTTTTAAAATCGTTATCATTATTATTTAATTTAACATTTTTAAATATTTTATTAATATCATTTATAATTTCATTTTCATTTTCTGTTACTATATTTGTATATTGTTTATATAATAACAAAAGTCCTAAATGCGTTACATATGTTAATTTATTATCCTTAATTGCAACAACCCCATAGTTTTCAATATTTCCATTTTTTAATTCCATTAATCCGGCATGATTAAAACGTAAAAATTCAATTCCCATTATTTTATCATTTTTCATATTTATTTGCCAATTAAAATTCTTTTGAATTAAATTTTTGATTTCATAATTTCAATAATATTATTTTTTAAAAATATTTAAAATTCTGTCATCTGGATAGATGTCAAATTTATCTTTTCTATAGCTACAATGAGCATATATTCCTGTATCTCCGTTTAATGCTTTTTCATTTATATCAAAGATGTCTGGATTTATTTCTTTTTTTATATTATATTTATCACATAAATAATTCAAAAGTTCATTTAAACTATTTATTTGTTCATCAGAATATTTATGAAAATAATTAAATCCTCTCCATTTATTTTTTAGTTCATATACTTCATTATTATCAACTTTCTTTTTTAAATAATTATAATATGCATTATTTGATTTTGTTAATTGACCCCATGCGCATAATTCAATTTGTATTGCCTGCTTTTCAATAACTAATCGATTTATAGTTTTTAATCCAAGAGCAAATGACCAATAATCTTCATAAAAACATCTGAATATATTTCCGTCATAATCTATAATAAATGCGGTTCCTATTTTACCTTTTTGAGAATTCCACCAATCTATTGAACTTTGAGCATTTTTATTGCCAGCTGTATGATGTAATACTATTTGTTTTTTGGGATATATAACCTTGTTATATTTATCATCTTTTAAAAAATTATCAATTATTTTCATATTTTTTTATATTATATATAAAATAATATTTTTTAAAAAATATTATTATTTTATAAAACGGAGCGTAAAACACACTCATCACGAAGTGTGGGTGTGATGTAAGCGACTAACCCTGATTGAGTATATATTCACGAATTGTTTCTGGCGATGCTTCACCTATTGAGCAAACGAAATAACCATCACTCCATAGGATATGCTGATACCAATAGTATTGACGAAGTGTAGAATGATGTAATAACCATAACTGATGAGTAGATTCTTGTTTTAACCTACGGACAATTTGAGAAATAGACAAACGAGGTATGTAACGAACTTAGGGTAAAAATTTTTACAAAATAATTTGTTTATTGCAACATTTTTTGTATATTTGCAGTATGAAACAAAGAAGATTATCACACAGAGAAAAAACAGAGTTATTTACCAAATACGAAACTGGTAAGTATACGGGTGCGGATTTAGCTAAATATTATAATATTAGTTCTGTAGCCGTTAATGCCTTATTGAGAAGGCATGGATATAAAGCTAAATCGCAATCAGAGTTACAAAGGAAATATAATATTGATGAAACATTTTTTGATGTAATTGATACAGAAGAAAAGGCATATTTTTTAGGTTTTCTTTATGCTGATGGCTATAACAATACTGATAGAAATTCAGTTACTTTATCTTTAAAAGAAGACGATAAAGAAATATTGGAAATACTGAATAATATTTTACAGCCAAATAAGCCATTACAGTATGTTAAAATTAAAAGTAAAAACTCTACCAATCAATACCGATTAGTGATTGCAAATAAGCATATTAGTCAAAAATTAGTTGAATTAGGTTGTGATAAAGCTAAAACATATTCGTTGAAATTTCCTTCTGAAGAACAAGTCCCAAAACATTTAATAAGGCACTTTGTTCGTGGTTATTTTGATGGAGATGGTTGGGTTGGTGAAAAAGCAATATCTATCGTTTCTACATTAAATTTTTGTAATTCGTTGGCAGAAATACTAAAAGAAAAGTTTGGTATAAACTGTTACATAAGGGCAAGACATCCTGAAAGGAATAACAGTATCCGTATGTTAGAGCTGAATAATAAATCTGCAAGAACGTTTTTAAATTGGATTTACAAAGATTCTAATATTCACTTACAAAGAAAATACAATAGATATTTAAAACAAATAGAATACGAAAACTCATTATCAGAAATTCGCATCTGTAGTGTAGATGGCTGTAGTAAAAAACATAGTGCTAAAGGTTATTGCAGAAATCATTATTATGAATTTTGCGGGGGTAAAGGGAAAAGAAAACTTAGATACAAAAAGCATGGCAAATAGTGTAAATGCAAGCAAGAATATCCTAAAAGAAGGTTTAAAAATAATATCGGCTGGGACGGTCGATTACACTGATGGAGACTTAAATGATGCTTCTGTAAAGAAGCATAAGTCTGTGAAGTCAGAAGCCCAACCCATCAGCTTTGCTGTGGGTGAGTAGTTCACAAGTATATACTAATCCATTAATTTTTTGAATTAATATTCATATGTAATTTGATTATATAATCAGTTTTAAAGTATATCAAAAATAAAATTATTATTATTTATTGTAAATATAGGATCTATGCAAATAATTTCTATGATAGGATGACCATCATAATGTTTAAAAACATCTGAATTTATATAAGCAATTTCTAATGAAAATGGATTTCCAGAATTTATAGTATCATTAAAGTCCGTATATATATAAAGATCTTGTTGTGTATCTGTATATAAATCTAATGGAAAATTATAATCAAATGATATTTTAAAAGATTGCCCAGATTTCCATTTATTTTTATCATCTATTATTAATATTTTAATATCATTTTGAACATTAAAATCATTTTCATTTTTTATTTTTATATAGTTATTAAATTCATTTAATTCTATTCTTAATGTTAAATATCCATTTTCTAAAACAAAATCACTAGATATATCAAAAACAGATTTTGTTGATAAATTATATGATGGCATTGTATTTTTAATATAAAGTTTATTATTAACACTATTATCAATAGATATGCCTGATGATGGTTGTATTATATCTAAATTATATGCAACGTTTACGCTTGTTTTATTATTATATATATTTAATATCTCCTGATAATTTTTTTCTATCAATGATGTTAAATCTCCTACGTTTTCAAATATTATTTTTGATGTTGACAGTTGGTTTTCTATTATAGATAATCTATTTTTTATTTCATTTTTATCATAATCATTTAATAAAAGTCCTTTTATATTTTCTATTTCTTCATTTAGTTTATTTACAGTATATGTTTGATTTAATAAAATATCAGAAGATTTTTGCAATTTACTCAATGCATCTGTAAACATATGCATTGAAAATGTTGAATACTCATTTACAACAGATACAACAGAAGCATTATCATTTGATACGTCAAATTTGATATTAATCTTAAACCCATATGAATTACCATTTAATCCTAGTACAGTATCTGGCTTATATTTTTTATATCTTTTTATATAACTACCATCTGTTGATGTAGTAACCTTGTCAAGAAATAAAACACCAAAAAGATTATTTTTTTTCTCACCAGTAGATATATCTTCAACAGTATAATATATTAGTATTGTATTAAAATCAAATGATGTAGATGTATTTAGACTATTAAAATCTGATAATGATTTTATAGAATTATTAGATGTTATTGGCTTATAATCATTTATATCAAAATCAATGCATATTCCATCTAATTGAGTTCTTATATATTGAAGAGTTATTGGCAAATGGCTATCATCTCTTACTCCTCTTATTAATAAAGAATCATTATCGCAACTATCAAAATTTGAATTAGGATTATTTAAATCATAAGGTTGCTGTATAAAATATGTATTAGAATCGGGCTGTGAAAACCACCATCCTGTATAATAATTTGATAATAATTTATTATATTTAAATAATTGATATCCCTCTGATGGTGGATTTATATCATCTATTGATATATTCGCATTCGGTATACCATCTCCATAGGAATTTAAATCAGAATCAAAAAAAGCCTGCAGTGAAAGAGAATATGGATGAGTATCGTTATGACTTCTATTATATATTATCTCATCATTATTTGGATTAGATTGATGATTTGTAATAGATAATCCTGGAAAATAATTTTCATCGCTAATAGATCTAAAACATATTAATGGAGTATTTCCGTGTTCGTTTGGAATATTAATATAAATTTCTGTGAACGAATCATTTGTAAGTTTTACAGAATTTACCATATCTATATCTCCAATATATTTAACAACTCTTGAATACAACGAGCTTTCATCTTCTTCAACAAAAATAGGATATGACCCTGAATTTTTTTCTTGACTTGTAGCTTCTCTAAATCTGATAGCTCCTAGTTCTTTCAGCCATTTAAAAAATACACGTTCTGATACTGTCAATAGTTTATCGGATTGATATTCTGGTCTGCTGGTTATCATTGTCTCTAAATTAAATACATAATTTTGCAATGATTCCGCTAACATATTATTATATGTTTTTGATGAACTTACCTCACCAAATGCTCCTGGAATAACATCTAATTGTATATAATTTTCCTTTAAAAGCGCATAATCACTTTCTGGTCTTTTGATATCTGGCAAATTCAAGCATGCAAATTTAGAAAAATAAAATTTTTTATTTATTGTATTAAATGTAAATTCTAAATCTTCTGCTGCTGAAGAAAATGTATAAAACGTTCCTCCTTGATTTTGAATTGGACGTATAAATGGAGTAGCACTCATATTTTATTTTTTATATTATTTTTATTGATGATTCTGTTAATCCCTTCAATAATGAAATCGATGTATAATTTAATAAAATCCAATGCGTAGATAATCCTATTAATTTAATTGTATCGCCAGATTCTGACATTTTTATAAATTTTGTTCCTAATGTATCTATTAAATTTCCTTTAATTATAATATCTCCAGCAAAATCATTACCTTTTATATATGATATATATAATTCTTGCCCATTTGTAGAAGCTAATGGTAGTATTATATCTATATCTGATGTATTATCATTATTATATAAAACAATTCCCTGCATTCCAGAAACAGATTGTATTGCATATGGCGATGTTTCGGATGTTATATCTATAGGAGACACAAACGATTTACTCAATCCAACTAAATTTATAGATCCCCCAGTATTTCCTGTGGTGCCAATATATAAATTACCATATGCATATGAATTTCCATTTATAGAAATATTACCATTTTCTATTTTTATATCTCCATTTTGAATAATAAAATTACTATTTGAATTACCATTTAATGTTATATGATTATCTATGCCGGATGTTCCAATAGTCAAATTACCTAAAATTTGTGCACTATTACCAACATTTAAAACACTTTTTGTTATACTAGAACTTTCATCATTAACAGTTAATGATTTTATTCCATTCAAAATTGATGTAGATGGATCTAAATATGAATATAGATTATCTATCCCATTTTTTAATGCTGAAAAATTTGAATTTATTAGCAATCTTGATGCTGCTAAATTTGTTTTGCTTTCAATAATTGAAATATTTATTGCCATATCTTTTTTTTTATATATATATATAAAAAAAATCTAATGGCACAAATAAATTTAAAAAAAATTTTATTAGAAGATGATATATCAAAATTAATAGATATAGTAAATTATAATTTTGAACAAATAATTTTAAATGGTGGAGGGCCATCAGGAGAACAAGGAATTATAGGACCACCGGGTTTGCCAGGTATTATGGGACCACAAGGCGAATTAGGACCACAAGGAATTGATGGAACATATATATTTACGTCAAATGTTCCATACTCAGATTACCATTTTGGAGAAAATGGAGAATCTATTCCAAGAAATAATGATTTATATTTTGAAATTAAAGAATCAGAAATATCTATTAGTAAATATGAAAATGGTTCGTGGGAATTTGTCAAAACAATATCTTCTCCTATATTTAGTAAGATTTTAAAAGATAGACGATCAATATTAGATCCATCAGATACTAAATATAAATATTTATCTAATGATATCACAAAAGCACAAAATGTTTTTATCAGTGATGCTAATTTTTATGCTAACAATAATCTAATAAATACAAATGAAAATAAATTTGAGGATGTGTTTACATATTTAAATAAATCACCAAACGTTTTTGCTGTTGCATCAGATAAAAATCAAATTAGAATTTTTAATAGTTCTAATAATTTTTTATCCGAAGATATTTCTGAAGTATATACAGAAAAAGGCGGAATCATTCATTCATATGAATTTGATGGTACAGATCAATGGTATAAAATAACAAATGGAGATACAATAGGAAATAAAAACTTGTTAATATCATTAAATTCTAATAATACTAATAATTTATTGATAGGAAATACAAATAATCAATTATTAATTGGCGGTAATGAAAATGAAATATCAATTTTAAAATCTAGGGTAACAATAAATAAATCATTAGTAATTGGAGATTCTGACTTTTATCAAAATATTTCAAATATAAATAATGGAATAATCTCGCAAGGAAATTTATCAATAGGAGACTCATATAATAATACAATATACAAGGGAGCTTTTGTGGATAATTATGGTAGAGGTTCTCGAGTTCTTATTGATACAAAATCATCTGTACTAGCATCATCTCAAAGTATTTTATCATTAGGTGTTAATGCTGGAACAACATCTTCTAATTTACAAAATAATAATTCATATAGATTTAACTTTATATTAAATGGATGTATTAACAGCATAACAAAAAATAATTTACTAATAACGGAAGAAATATATAAAAATGGTAATAATTATTATATTGATTATATAACATTAAAACATGATAATACATTAACAGAAGGTTCTATTGGTATAAGATGTACAAATCCAAAAGGATTATTAGAAATTGGAAATAGTAATATCAAAAAAATATCAATAGGAACTATTAATAGTGGATCAACTCAGCAATATATGTTTAGTTATATTGGATTTAATGCAATGAAAATTGTAGGAGAGAATGACGAATGGTATCGATATGAAAATAATAATATAGAAAATGGTGCTACCGGTAATTCTGCTAAAATATTATGGAATAGCATACAAAATGATATAAATTTTTCAATAATTCCATCAGAAGAAACAAATTATAGTAATCAATATAATAATGATGATGTATATAACAATACAACATTAACATTAACAAAAAACAATGTTGATGGAACAATGTATCCATTATTAATAATGTCTAATGATAATTCTCATAATTTTTTGGGTATTACTGGCATAGATAAAATATCTGGTATAATTATAGGAAATTCTCCTAATGATAATATCAATGATATAGATTATGAAAATGGACGTCTTTTAACAGCAATGTTTGGAAATGCTATAGCAACAAATACATATAATGGATATGGTTCTCCTGTTATATATGCAACAAATGGATTAAATAATAACGATATTATAAAGCCACATTATACAATGTATAATATGGATTCTTCTGGATTATATTTTTCAGAAGGTATATCATCAAATTTATTCGGGCAGTCAAATATATATAAAGGATTAGGATTGTCTATATACAAAAAATCTGCAATACATATAGTAAAGGATGACAATGATAAAATACGAATAGGAGTAAATGATATAAATCCACTTGAAAATATCTCTATAAATAACATACTGGTATATCACGAAGATGATGAAAATAATAGTTCATTTATAGGATATAATGTATATAAAAATAATTCAGATGATTTATTATATCCAATTAATACTGGGTCATTAACAGGTGATGATGGTAAGGGTTCAATATTATTAAAATTTGGATTGTATGATAAAAAAATAAATCAAACAGATACTAATGGAGGAATATATTTAGATGGCGGGGAATTATCTATATCATCGTCATATTCTGCAAATTCTCCAAATGAACAAATAATAAATGAAAATTCTAATACATCTAGTATAATAAGAATTATCACAAATGGCAGACCTCATAACGATCCTATGAGAATATACCAATACCATAATAACAATTTTGTACCTAAAATTCTAATAGGATTTAAAGATAATAAATTATATGAAAAATCAGATACAGGACTTAATATATTAAGAAGAGGCACATTATCATTGTTATCACAATACATAACATGTACAAAAGATTCTACAAACGAAACATTTGTTATAGATGATTATGCAATTGCTCTATATGACCATTTAGCAAATCCAGTACTAGGAATATCTCCACATACAATATCAACATCACCATCAATAACAAAAAGCATATCCTTACGACTATTATCAAATAAAAAATGTAATATAGGAGATATATCAGGAACAACTGGAAATGATTTTACATTTTTTAAATACCAAAACTCATATAATAATACTACAAACAAATGGAATGGAAATGGGTCTGTAGATATATATAGTCAAACTAATATAGATTCATTAGCTGTTGGATCAAATACATTACATAGTTTCAAGCAAATTGTTCCATTAAATTTAAAAATTGTTCGCGTTGGATCGGGACTAATGCTAGATTCTAATTCAATAGGATATGAATATTTAAGAGATCCTTATTTTCATATAAATTCTCACGGAACAAATGTAAAAGAAATAGAATTTTATTTAAATGATTTTAACGATGCTTTCAATCAGGACAAAACATTTGCTATTGCTACATTAACAAATTTTCAAACAATAATAGGAGATGACACAATCATAATGCTAACTAATACAAAATTTGAGATATATGCGAATAATAATACAAATAAAATTACTATTAAATTATATGCTATAAATAATAATACATTGAATTGGTCAAAAATTCAATCAATGTCTATATCAATATTATTGATAGAAAATGAAAACAAAAATATTGATAATATACTAAATAATACGATTAATAATATAAATAACTCTACTCAATAAATTAAGTTAAAGAAAAGAAAATAATTAATAAATCTAATTTTAATATGTAGCAATATGAAAAATAAGATCTCACCTAAAATTTCATCAAAAAATTCATCTAAAATTTCATCAAAAATATTATTTTACTATTATTCCAAATAATAATAAAAATTCTACAATTGATACACCAATTGCTCTATTTCGTTGTTTTTTGATTTTTTTGATTTTTATATTATAATTTTTTTCTGTTGCATTATATATTGTATCTTGCATATTTATAATACTATCTTGCAAATTTATTATAATATCATTTAAATTATTTTCTATATTGCAATTTACTAGTAATTCACTATCCCGTTGTCCCTTTACTATTCTTTCTGTTATCTTAATCATACTTATACTATCAAAGCATATAAAAGTATCTGATTGTAATATATTTGTATTTAATATTGTATCATAGAAGTTTATATAATCATTGTATTTATATACATAAACGCTTTCTATTCGTTCTTTATATTTTATCTTTATTATTGTATCAATTTTCTTTTTATCCTTTAAAACCTCGTTTAAACTATCTATATTTTGTTCATATTTAATAATATCATTTTTATATGCGTTAATATCTGTATTATTATTTTTAATTATTTGCTTTTGATAATAATTATTATCTATACTAAAAATTAATAGTACTAATAAAATTATTGATATTGCAAATAAAAGTATTTCATTTTTTGTAAAGTCTTTAAATGATTTCATATCATAATATTTTTTTTATATATATAATAAAAACTTATTTTTTTTATAAATTAAAAATAAAAAGAAAATGGACAATTCATATACGCATATAAATGAATATTTATTACTTGAATATATTTATGGAGATTCAAGTACGACATATAATTCTAATGATATAAAAATATCACGAATTCTAAATAAATATCAAAATCAAAATTTACAATTTATTAATAATTTTAATAATATAACAAAAAATACAATAAACGAAAATTGCGTAAAAATAGATAAATCATACTGGGCATATTTAAATAATAACGTTCCAACGCCATATTTAAATAAAGATAATAATATAATATATACAAATTTGTCATCTGTATTATCAAATTTAAATATACAATATGATATTATAAGATTACATATAGTGAGCGGATATAGATTGGAACAATTAGATGGGCTTATAATAAATGTTTATATAAAATGTGATACAAATAATGATGATATACTAACATTAGCAAATCGTGTTTATATAAAGACAAAAATGGAAGAAATTATAAACACAAAGCCAATGATGATTGGAGAAAAAATCTTTGATAGATATATTGAACTATATGTCCCATCAGCATCATATATAATAAATGAATATAAAACAAATCCCGAAAATCCAAATTCAATAGGATATCAATTTTCAATAGGTAATAAAAAAATAGATATAAATAGTTTAATTTATATCGATATATTAGAAATAAAAAATATTGAAACCGTTGATAGTAATATATTCTTTAAAACAGAAACAAAATATGAAACCTCTGTAAAAAAAGAAAGTCTGTATTCAAATATATATGCTGTTGTAGAAGAATCAACAGATGGAGATTATTTTTTGTACTATGGAAAATGTGATGATAAATATATAGATGAATTTATAATGAATTTAAATTCTGCTGGCGGTGATAATATTATAATAAATGATATAGATATCTATGAGCAACAAAGCACAAATTTTATAAGAACATTTTCATTCACGCAAATTCAATCATCTGGATTTGATAAACCATTAGAATTTAGGCCATTATTAAAATATGCTGATTCAGATGTTTCATTTTCTATTGATTATACATTACGAATATTAAATCAAAATAATGGATTCCAAATAGTAAAAAAAGCTTCTACAACATCTTATAATGTAAAAAAATATGGGAAACAACAAGAACGTATAAATATTATAGAACAAAAATATCCTATAAAAATATATAACAAAATACTAAAAGAAAAACACAAGGCATTAAATTCTGTAATAACAAGTCCTATATACTTATCAAATATGCAAACTGATATGCAAAACAATATACAATCCGAAATAAAAGAAGTCGTTAAAAATGTATATGTACCTATTTATTATAATAAAACAAATATAATTGCACAGCTTGGAAGTATCGTTGAAGGATTTGATAATTATAAAAATTATTATTTTGGACAGGGAGAAGCAATGATATATATAAGCTCATTTGATACTTATCAAGAATTTTATATCAGCACATTTAATACTGAATCTGGAACATTTACAAAATTAGATATCGATTTAAACAATACATTTTTATCATTTGAAAATAAAAATAATGAAAATATATTAATACCGCCCGTGATAGATAATTCATCTTCTATGAACTCAAAAGGATACGTAAAATTTAAAATAAATGGGGAATACAAGTCCGAAATATTATATGATAAAGACCCAAAACCATTTTATATAATTTCAAAAAACGATACAAATACAACAGTTATATACAATGGATATGTATGGGATCTGAAGTATATCTCATCAGAGCCAGAAAGAATAAATAATATAAAAAATTCATTCTTTGAAATACAAAATTCATCTAATAATATAATAAATACAACAACAAATATTTCAGCAGATGAACTTCCTGTAAATAATATAAATGCCGCAAATGAATCAATAAATAATATTATAGATGCATCTATTTCTAATAATAAAATAAATAAGGTAAATAAAAAACCCAAAAAACCAAAAAAAACACCAAATAATAAAATTTATATACCAGGAGTTTCTAATGATGATTCATTAACATCTGTGAATGAAACATTTAAACCAATAGAAAAAAATAACAAAATATGATATTAAATTCTAAATCAAATCAATTTGTTTTTAATCTTCCTAATGATTTTATATTTGATGAAATCTCAAAAAAATATGATCCATATATAAAAAAATTATATACACCATTTAATAATACCATTGATTATCTAAATCATACAATACAAAGTGTATCATTACCAAACTTAAATATAGATGTTGTAGAACAAAATGTTGGGCCAATACGATATATAGGAAATATAAATGATTCTGATAACACAAAATTAACAAAAAATGAAATGAGATATCGTGATTCTGATGATCTACGAAATGTTGTTAAAGATTTGAGCATAACATTCAAGCTAACAGATAGCTATTTAAACTATTGGATTTTATTTGAAAATTTAATGATGTTTAACGATGTTTCAAATACCAAAGATTATTTTTCAGATTTTATCATAAACTTTTTAAATAGAGAAGGATATATAGTACTAAATGTTGAATTTAAAATGCCAGTACTTTTAAGCATATCCGATGTAGAACTCAGCTATTCACAGGTAGCAATAGAATTTAAAACATTCACAATGGGATTTGTATATAACAATATAAATATCAATTTATTTGATGAAGATAAAATAAATAAAAAAATATAATTAAAATGTCAAAATTAAGAGAACAATACAATAGAAGAATAGAAAAAATAATACAAGAGGATAGACCTACAATACCTCCAATAGGTACAAATCATATTGATAATGAATGGCTTGATACAGATATATATCAATCGGAATTATCAATAAACCTATCTAACGGATCATTATTTACATCCGATGGAATGTCAATAATAGAATTAAATAAATTAGATCAAATTATAGAAGGATTAATACTATCAAAAAAGTCATATCTGGAAAATACAATTACAGTATCAGATGGAACAATACTTATAAATGGCAAAAAATATGCACACAAATCAATAGAGAATGATATAATATTAGAAACCTTTCAAAGTCAATACTATAAAATAATATTTATATATGCATCTGCATCTAATATCATTGCTGATGGATACCCAGAAAATAGTGGAATAAATAAAATAGAATTTAAAACAAAAGAAGTATTAGGAACATTATCCGAGCCCAATGGAATATACTCATATGTAATAAATAATAATATAGAAAATCCAGAAAATTCAATATTGATAGGATGCGTTTTAATGCCACCAAATGATTCTCCAAATTATTTATATCCTATAAGCATATCAGATGTAAATTCTATATATCCTAAATTTAGCATATCGCCATCAGAATTTTTTAAATCATTCTATTTTAAGGTGATGCATTATAAATATTCATCATTATATCTTCCAAATACATTTATCATTGATGATGCTACAAATACAATATATCTATCAAAAAAAACATTCTATTCCAATCAAGTATCTATATTAAACGATATAGAATTAGAGAATATTGTTCCATTACACACAGGAGAGGACTTAGAACATGAAGTTAAAAATGGAACAAACATTGGAAACGGAACCGGAGTTTTTAAAGAAAAAGTAGATCAAATATTACAATTTAGATCATTAATATCTGATGATTTAAACATTTTATTAAATGATAATGAAACCGAAATAATTTTAAATGCAAATACTAATAACATACTAAAAGGATTAACAAATATTGGAAATGGAATAGGAATATACACAGATAGAAATGATGGTATAGCTTCATTATTGTCATTAACTGGCGGAACTAATATAAATATAGAATTAGTAGATAATACAATAAAAATATATGCTGAAAATATAGGACATGAATATAATTGTACAAATATAGGTAATGGATTGCAAATATATAAAGGTATTTTAGATACAACATTCCAATTTAAAACATTAAATCTAACAAATGGATTAACAGGCATCAGTACATATAATACAATAGAAATATCAGGGGAAAATTTTATAGCAGATGGCGAAAATATAGGATCAGGGCCACACTATATTTATAAAGGAAAACAAAATGGCAAAATGGAATTTGCAGGACTATCTGCTGGTAATAATATAAATATTCAAGAATCTGAAAATACAATTGTCATATCATTAACAGGTGATATGGGTACAATAATAGGAGGAACAAATATCGGCAGCACAGGATATGGAGTTTTTAATAATGTATCTAATGGCAATATGCAATTTAATAATATTTCGGGAACAGATACTATTGAACTAACATTATTAGATAATACAATTTATATATCATCAACAGTTCAATCTGGAATGCAAGGAGAACGAGGATTTCAAGGATTTCAGGGGCCATCAGGAATAAATGGAATAAATGGAATAAATGGAAATCAAGGATTTCAAGGACCAATGGGATATCAAGGAATTGCTGGCCCACAAGGATATGGACTAACAGGATTTCAAGGACCAATGGGACCATCAGGATCTACAAAAATAATAAAGGTAATAGATGTATATGATAAATATGGAAGCCAATCAATAGAATATGGATATCCTAAAAATATAATATTTGGAGATGTATCAAATAATACAAGCTCTGGAACATTTTTACATAATATATCAACTGGATCTATAACAATATTAGAATCAGGATTTTATAATTTTGAATATATTATTTCTGTCAATTTTGGAAATTATGAATATCCATATATATTAAAATCATATTTATACAATAAAAAAAATGATGAAAAAATATCTAATAGCATTGTTTATATGTCTGCTATTCCTAAAAATAAAACAAATGGAACGTCTGTTGGAATTTTAAAAATGATGTGCGAAAAAGGTGATGAATTTCAGGTATATTGCGAATTAGAACAAGGATCAATTGTTAAAACATTACCAAATTCATCATCATTTAAAATAACAAAATTAGAAGAAGGATATGGCCCGCAGGGTCCAATAGGTCCAACAGGAGAAGGATCTTATAATGACCCCGATTATTCAGACCCAGAACATTATTTAAATGATGGTACATTAATATATCATATTGATGATAATAAAATAGTATCATGTGTTGATGAATATATGCTTCCATTAGAAATGGATGATTATAATTATTTTAATGGTAATAAAAATTATCCTGTGTTGGGTGTAAAAAATAATTGCCTAAAAAATATTGTGTTTTGGGGTAATTTTAAAATGAATAATTTATTAAAAATAAATCATTATGAATTCGAGCATTCTACCTTCAATGGAACATTAGAATTAGAAAATTGCACATATATAGGGCATAATGCTTTTAAAAATTCTAGTTTTACAAATTTAATAATCCCAAATGCTATATTTATAGGTGATGAGTTATTTACAAATAGTCGGTTCACAGGAGAGTTTAATTGTCCTAATGTATCATC
>Ga0209506_1001606_pt1 | contig 22833 bp, 15 predicted proteins | sample AD_JPNHG2_MetaG_FD_184409 | JGI IMG/M metagenome (GOLD analysis project Ga0209506, IMG submission 184409) | Active sludge microbial communities of municipal wastewater-treating anaerobic digesters from Japan - AD_JPNHG2_MetaG (SPAdes) (version 2) | ecosystem: Engineered > Bioreactor > Anaerobic...
CGGCCGGCACGCGCCGCAGCACCAGCTTGTCGGTCTTGTAGATATCGTTGGTCGTCACGCCGGTCCAGACCACGGACTCGATGACCTGGCCGTCGTTCGTGACCGGGTTGCGCGCCCACGCGCCCCAGAGGCCGTTGGTGAGGTCTTCCTCGTACACGTACTCGATCTGCCCATCCGCGCCGGGGGCGAGCGTCAGATCCACGATCATGTAGAGCGGCACCGGAGTCGGCGTGAGGGTCACACTGAACCGGGCAAGCATCTGGTTGTTGGTATAGACCGTTTGCGTCGGGTCGAAAATGATCCGGCGCGGGCCGGGAGTGACTTCATACAGGTGCCCCGAGAGCGAGTCGGGCGGCAGATCAAGCGGCACCGAGCCGTCTTTCGCCGTCACCTGGATATCCATCTTGTTGGCTGGATCGCCTTCCAGCACATAGTCGATGTCCACCAGCCGGCTCCACGGCCAACGCTGACGCACCACGACATCGCTGATCACCGGCGCGTCGGCCGTCGCGCACCACGCGAGACCCGCGACCAGGACGCCCGTCATCATTTTCAAAACGTTTGCTGTCTTCATGTTGCTTCTCCTTTGCCTTTCCTCACCGTACCGTTATCATGGTTCCGCCCGCCACATACTCCAGCGCCGCCTCCCATTTCCCGTCAAATCCGGGGAAATCCAGCGTCAGCGCGACGGCGCCATACCCCCAATCGCCGTTCACAAGCTTCCATCCGAAATAACCGCTCGCATCACCCGTCAGGCACTCCTGCGTCGCGCCGCCGGTTTTTGTGATCACGAGGCGGCTGGCCGCTGCGTCGGCGGTCGCGGCTGTCCACGTGGCGTCATACGGGATCACCGCATTCGCTTTCACCTTGCCCCAGCGGCGGTCAGACGGACCCGGATCGACCGGCACAGCCCCGAAAGCCCCCGCCAGCGCCACCAGCTTGGCCGTCAGCGTTTGCACCTCCTTCTCGCCGCTGTCGAAAAAGCTGAGTGTCAGCGCGTAAACCTCCTCCTCACGCGGGAGCGCCGTCGTGAACGGTCGCCACAGTAAATTCGTCGTCTCCGACGTGAAGTTCGTGACGAACGATTCGCGCATGCCCGTGACCGTCAGCTCCGCCGCCGTGGCCGTGTCCGGCCACTCCCAACGCAACGGGACTTCGTTGGTGAAGAGCGTCGTCCAGTTCAGGTTGTGTACCGGCGAGGTGTCGATCCGCACCGGCAGGGACGTCCCACTCGACGTTTCGCTCCCCATAAAGAGCGCCGCAGCGGCCATCATGGCCACTTTTGTTGTTGTCATGTTCTCCTCCTGTGGCGGCACGGACGCGACAGGCCGCACCCATGCCGATTTGCTGAAAGGCACCCGCTCGGCGGCCTCCGCCGCCGCTCTTGCCCTCGCCAACCTCGCGCGGAAAAGCGACACTTCTTCGGGTTCGTATCGTTCGATCCACGCCAGCGTCACCTCGTCCGCGACACTCAGGGCCTGCTCCGGGTTCTTGAGCGCCTTCTGCCCTTTCACACCCGCAAACCGGGACTCCGCCTCCGGCCAGTCCGCCACCACTTTGTATGGCCGTCGGCCTGCGACCGCCCGCACGCCCTGCCCTCCCTCGCAAAGGTCAACCGGCTCGCCGTCGGCCTCGACCACCTGCACGCTGCCCTGAAACACGAAAACGTCCGACACGTCCTTGGACACCGTCACGCTGAACACCGTGCCGATGTCCCAGATCTCCAGCTTGCGCGTCAGGACGGTGAACCCGCTCGCCACCGGCGGCACATAGGCCAACAGACGGCCCGTCTCCAACCTCACCCGCATCGCGTCACGGATCTCCAGTTCCAGCGGCCCCAGCAGCGTCAGCTCTGTACCCGACGTCAGCCGTACCTTCGCCTGTCCCGATGCCAACCGCAGCGTGCCCGGCAATTGCGACGGCAGATCCAGCCCGATGATCGACTCACCGTGCATCAAAGCGACAGGGCTTGAACGTGCACGCCCGTGGCCACTGCGGTCAGAACGGAAAGGGCTGCCTGCCAACATCAACAGCCACGTCGTGACGCCGATGACGATCACTGCCGCCGCCGCGATTTTCCACCCTATACGCAGCCCCGATTGCCGATTGCCGACTGCCAACTGCCGACTGCCAACATCCGCCTTGACCTGCCCGCCACAACACATGAGCAGCGCATGGAGGCGCATGTGTCGGCAATAATGCATCTGCAGGTCACCGTCATCCCGCATCAACTCGGCCATGCGGCGGCGCTCCTCCGGCGTCGCCGTGCCGTCGATGACCCGTCGCACCAGATCGTCAAAAATGATGGCCAGCTCGTCCATCAGGCCAACGCTCCTGCCTGTTTGCGTTTTTTCTCGATGCACTCGGCCAACAGCCTGCGCACACGGTGCAACAATACGGAAACCGCGCCCTCGGAACAACATTCTCTGGTCGCGATGTCTTTGACCGCCGTCGCCTGAAAATAACGGGCTGTGATGAGTTCGCGCTGCTTCGGGGCGAGACTCTCCATACACTGCCTGAGCAAGACCAGTTCCTCCAGAGGACGGTCATCCGACACGCATGACACGGTTTCCGAAAGGCTGTTCATCAGCTCCTCATCAAAAACCAACCTGTCGCGGCTTCGTGACCGGTAGAAACGCCGCACGCGGTTACGGGCGAAACCGCGCGCCCAAAACACGAAATTACGGGAAGGGTCATAACTCGACGCATCCTGCAGGATCGCCAGATTCGTTTCCTGTAGGACATCAGCCGCTTCCGCCGCCCCGCCCATCAATACGGAGATGTAGGCGTACAGATCAAACTGTGCGCCCGCAAGCTGCTCCGCAAAAGTGGATACCCCATCACGCATGGCTCTGTCTCATATGCACCGGAGAAGGATAAATCTTACACATTATTTTTACAAACTTTACGGAACGCTACGCTGTCCGCCGGGTGCGGCAGGGGTGTGCGAAGATCGTGCGTTTCTGATGAAAGGGAGGATGGCGAGACGGGAGCGCGGGCGTCCTCGCCCGCAACAACCTTTCGTGTAATAGGTTGAGCGGTCATGACGGCCGCTTCTGGCAGGGACGCCTCGCCGAGGCGTCCGCGGCGGTCTCGGCGAGACCGCCCTACCGGGGGCGTATCTGGCTTGCGTGCGGACTTTCACAGAGCGGGCGGGGACGCCCACGCTCCCGGCCCCCGTTGATGCGTTCCCGGCGAAAGGGAAGCAGGCGGCGGACACGCCGCCTTTTTGGAGTGCGGCGGCAAGCGGTGTCCCGCGCGACGCCGCTTTTAACGCAGACAGGCCAGACATGCCCCCAAAGGCGGTGCCGCGACCCGCGCATAGCGCGGTTCTTGTCACCGCACTCCAAAAACGTTCGCTCGAATCACACCCCGACCACTCGCCTATAACTTCACATTTTTTGTCCTCAGATGACGCAGATTTCCGCAGAAGTGCCTTACGGCTCGACAAGCGCAATAAAAAACAAGTTGTTTTCACCCTCGCCCTCCGGGAGAGGTCAGAGGGCAGAGGTCGGCGTTTGATCTGCGACCGGCGACTTGCGACCTTCGGCGTTCGGAGTTCGGAGTTCGGCAACCCCTTTATTGTATCCTTTGTCATTGCATATGGCTGACAATCAAAAAACGGAACGCTACGCTGTCCGCCCATGAACGCCCCCTGCCGCTGCCAAAAAAACCAAACACACCATGCAGCCCGCCGCGCGCGGAGCGGGAACAAACGACGGGATAACTTTCAACGCTCAAGTTATGGACGAGGACAGGCAGGGAGCGCTTTTTGGAGTGCGGCGGCTTGCCGCCGCTTTGAAAAGCGGGCGCAAGCTCCCGCACTCCATAGCGGGTGCTATCTGGTGGGGACGTTTCGCCGAGGCCTCCGCGGCGGTCTCGGCGAGACCGCCCTACCGGATGCGCATCTGGCCTGCAATTTAACAGACCCATGGGCACTGTCAAACGCCCGACGCCCGATCACCAACGGCCGTTGTGCACGAAGTCCGGATTGAAGCGCGTGCGGGGTTCGGGCGTTTCGGCCGGTCGGCCGACGGCGACTGCGGCGACCGGCAAGATCGTCTCGGGCACGCCGAACTGACGGCGGATGCCGGCCACGCGGTCTTCATTCGGGTGGACACCCAGCCAGACCGCACCGAGCCCGAGCAGATGCGCGGCAATCAGCAGGTTCTCGACCGCGGCTGAACAATCCTGCAGCAGGTAGGAGAGTTCCTGTCGATGGGCCTGCGCCGGATCGCCGCAAACCACGATGCCGAGCGCGGCCTGGCGGAGCATGTGGCCGTGCGGCAGCAGTTCGGCCAGCGCGTCGAGATCCGCGCGCTCACGCACAACCAGAAAGCGCCACGGGTCGAGCGCCATGGCGGAGGGCGCGGCCATCGCGGCCTCCAGCAGGGCGCGCAGTTTAGCGTCGCTGACGGCCGCTCCCGGACGGTAAACCCGGACGCTGCGCCGTCCAAGCAGAGGAAGAATCTTGTCATTCATGGATCGCAGTATACGCCCGTTACGCGTCCAGTGAAGCATCAAAGTCGTCGTGGGGTGTTAAAACTCCTGAATCCTAAATACTCCTTCCGCCTATTGTATCCTTTAATTTATCATGCGGTTGACAATCGAAATGCGGAACGCTATTCTGACCGCCCATGAACGCCCCCTGCCGCTGCCAAAAAAACCAAACACACCATGCAGTCCGCCGCACGCGGAGCGGGAACAAACGACGGGATAACTTTCAACGCTCAAGTTATGGACGAGGACAGGCAGGGAGCGCTTTTTGGAGTGCGGCGGCTTGCCGCCGCTTTGAAAAGCGGGCGCAAGCTCCCGCACTCCATAGCGGGTGCTATCTGGTGGGGACGCCTCGCCGAGGCGTCCGCGGCGGTCTCGGCGAGACCGCCCTACCGGGTGCGTGCCCGCGCGGACTCCTGCCCCACACATTCGCTGTCCTTCTGATGGTGTCCTCACCGTGTGCCGCCGCTGCCGAAGCGCAGGCCGCACCCGTGCCTCCGGTCGCCGACTGGGTGATCCACGTCGAGGCCGCTCCGCTTTCCCCCGTCGTGCGCCCCGGACCTTCACTGCTCAAAGATGTGCCCGGCCTGACGGTGCGCGACCAAGGCGCGGGCGGTCCGCAGGCCGATCTCTCGGTGCGCGGCAGCCCTTTCAACAGCACGGGCCTGCTGCTCAACGGCCTCACCCTGCGCAACGCCCAGACCGAGCACTGGCACGCCGACGTGCCCGCGCCGGAGGTCTGGTTCGACACACCCATGGTCCTGACCGGACTCGACCGCTTCCGCGCCGCTCCGGGCCATCCGTCGGGCTCGGTCAGCCTGGACCTTGCCCCCCTCCGTGAGAGCCAGCGTGCGGTCACGGCCGGCGCGGGCAGCAAAGGCGTCCTTTTCGGCAACATGCTGGCCACCGAGGCCGGCATGCTCGAAGGCGGTGCGGCGGTCGGCGCTTCGACGTTCCTTTCGTTCGACCGCGCTGACCAGACCGACGGCGAGCGCGACAATGATCTGACGCGCACCGCAGCCGGCGCCCGCGTCGGCGCCGCGAGCGACGCCCTGCAGGGCGACCTCATCACCGCCCTCTCCTGGCGCGAATTCGGTGCGCGCGGCTTTTACGGGACCGATCCCATCTACCCCGCCGCGGAACGCAGATCGGACGCACTGCTCGCCGGCACGCTGCGCTTCACGGATGATCCGCTGCAGCCCGCACGCCTCTCAGCCGCCTGGCAGCGCACCGAGGACACCTACTGGCTGGATCGCCACCGTCACGCTTTTTACGAAAACGACCACACCACTGATTTCCTCGCGATCCACGGCGACACACGCAGAACCATCAACGAAGCCTTCTCGGTCGACCTGCGCGCCGATGCCGACCTGGAATCGATCCGCAGCTCATCGCTCGGCGACCACACGCGCAGCCACGCCGCATTCGCTGTATTGCCGAATCTCACCACAGGCCCCTTGACTTGGACAGCGGGCGGATCGCTGGATCTCTTCTCCAGCGACTCGTCCGCCTGGTTGCCCGCGGCCGGTGTCGAATGGGCACTTTCGGACGCGCACATCCTTTTCCTCTCCTACACCGAAGCCGTCCGTCAACCCTCCTACACCGAACTGAACTACGAATCCCCCTCTTCGCTCGGCCACGCCGGCCTGAAACGTCAGCGGACGCGAACGGCGGAAGCCGGCTGGAAAGGCCGGGCCGAAGGACTGACGTGGCGCACGGCCCTGTTTCACGAACGCGGCGAGAACATCGTGGATTGGCTCAAACGTGAACGGGGCGGACGCTGGGAAGCGGTCAATCTGGACGGCATCGAGACCTGGGGCATCACGGCTGAAGCGCGTTTGGCGCTTTCGGCCGGCACCGATATCGCGGCTGATCTGCTCGCGCTCGCGAAACGGTGCGACACCGACTCTTACGCCAGCCGTTATGCAATGGATTATCCGGATGCCGAGACCGGCCTGACCGTTCGGCACCGCTTCACACGCGACCTGCTGATACGCGTCCGGCAAGGCGTCTCGCACTATGCCGGCAACCGGGCCCGTGCCCATGACGACTGGTTCCTCAACACCGGCGCCGAGTTGCAGTGGCGCCTGCCCGTTGTCGAGCGCGCCACATTCAACGCAGGTGTCAGCAACCTGCTGGCTGACGACTTTCAGCTCTATCCCGGGCAAGAACCGGCAGGCCGACGTTTCTATGCCTCGCTCACTTACTTTTGGTAAAGAAAGGCCCATGACCCGTTCCCAGCTTCTTAACGAAGGAGCAAAGAGCGGGGCAACGTCAGGAACCGCCGAAAAAATGTGTGGCACATTGACTTGACCTTTTTCGCAGGGATATACTCATGACCCAAAAGATACGGTGTCCCAACACGGGCCGTTATGCAAAGGGTGGCTATGAGTGACTGTTCAGAGCAACGGCTTTCTTTGTCAGGCGTGAAGGCGGTCCCATGTGTTCAGGCCCGTGTTCTGTTTTTCCTTTTCCTCGTTGCCTGCACGGCTTTTCCGTTGCTCGGGCAGGTCGTGATCAACGAAATATCGGCCGCTAACTCTGACCGGCAGTTGAAGCGGACGGCCGGCTCTTACCCTGTGCCGGGCACCACACCGCCCTGGTACGCGGACGCATTTGACGACAGCCAGTGGAAAGAGTCGAAAGGGCCTTTCGGCTTCGGCTCGTTTTCCGGAGTCACCATGGGGCTGAACGTGTCGGGCCTGATGCAGAACAAGGTGCCCTCGCTCTATCTGCGCAAGGCCTTTTCCGTCACTTCCGGTCAGGCGGCCTCGACTGCACGGCTGGAACTCGTGATACGTTTCAACGACGGATTCATTGCCTTCCTGAACGGTGTGGAGGTGGCGCGGCGTAACATGGGCAACGTCGGCATGTATGCCTACCACGACCAGACCGCGTTCAACACCAACCATCCCGGCGCACCGGCCATGGTCATCGATCTGGGGGCCGCCAACACGCGCCTGCGCACCGGCACGAACCGGCTCTGCATCCAGACCCACAATAAAGCCATCACCAGCGGCGACTTCCTCTCCATGGCGGATCTGCGGATAGCCGGCGCACCGGCCGTCAGCTTGGTGACCAACACGACAGTCTGGCGCTACTTCCCCGGCGTGGCCGAACCATCGGGCGGACTCATCGATTACGGGATCATCAACGGGATCCCGCAGACGGCGACGTGGGCGACGCTCGACTACAACGACTCCGCGTGGCCCGAGGGGAAGGGCCCCTTCGGCTATGAGCGTGCGGCCTCCGGCGGCTTGGCCCTCGGCACGAACCTGCAGAGTGCCATGTACGGCATCACGCCCTCGCTCTACGTACGGACGCTGTTCACGGCCGCGCCGGACGAGGCGGCCTCCACCGAACCGCTCCGGCTTACGCTCGACTACGACGACGGCATCATCGTCTATCTCAACGGCCGTGAGGTGGCCCGCCGCAACGTGGGCACCGCGAACACGATCACCCCCTGCACGGCCGTGGCCAGCAGCAGCCACGGCGCCAGCGAGGACGGTGGTGCTGTGGAACAGGTGACTCTCGGCGCCGCCAACACGTTGCTGGCCGGCGGCGACAATGTGCTCGCCATCCAGATCCACAACAACAGCCTGACCAGTTCCGACCTGATTGGACGCGCCACGCTCGCCACGACGGGTGAGAACCCGCGCACGCTTGTGCGCCCCACCGATACCGGGCGCTACTTTGTCGGCACGCGCGAACCCCAAGCCCCGTCCGACGACGAAGAGGATGAGACCGACTACGACGAGGACACGCCTGACTCGGAAGGTGACTGGATCGAGCTGTACAATACCAGTGATCAGGCCGTCAACCTGACCGGCTGGTCGTTGACCGATGACGCCGACAAGCCGCGCAAATGGTATTTCCCGGCAGGCAGCAGTATCCCGGCCGGCGGTTATCTGGTCGTGATGGCCACCGGCTTTAACGTCGGGCCGACCGACGGTGCGACCTACCTGCACACCAACTTCAAGCTCAGCAAAGATGGCGAGTACGTTGGCCTGATTGACGCCGGCGGCGCGGTCGTCAGCGCGATCGCGCCGACTTATCCCCGGCAGCACGCGTTTTATGTCTATGCCCGGACTTCCTCGGGCGCTTACGTGTACAGTGACACCGCCACGCCCGGAGCGGCGAACGCGGGCACGACCTTCTCAGCCATTACCCAGCCGCCGGTTTTCAGTCACCTCGGTGGATTCCACTCGACGTCGTTTCCGCTGCAACTCGCCTCGCCTGATCCGGCGGCTATTATCCGTTACACCACCGATGGCCGGATCCCCGACGAGACGGTCGGCACCGTCTACAGCGCGCCGATCACGCTGACGGCCGCGACCACCGTGCGCGCCCGCTGCTTCAAGACCGGTGAGATTCCGTCCGGCACCGTCACGCATACCTTTCTCATCGCGCAGTCCGCGGCACGCAAGAGTCTCCCGGCGCTTTGCTTTTCCGGCGACCCTGTGCTGACTTTCTACGGGCCGAACGCCAGCGGCGGCCCCGCCAACGGCGAGGGGATCATGGCCATCAAGGGCGGTGGCTACGAGAGCGACCTGTGGGTCAACCTCGGTGACATGAGCGCCTTCAACATGCCGATGCAGAACGGCCGGCATTCCGAGCGTCCGGCAGGCTTTGAGTACTACCCGACCAACGGAATGGCACTGCGCACTGAGGTCGGCCTGCGCCTCTCCGGCAGTAACCACGCCCGCCCGCGCTACAAGCTGACCGCAGCCCCCACCGCTCGTTTTTCGCCCACCGATTTCAAAAGCAAGCCTTCGTTCAACTACTACTTCCGTGGCGAGTTGGGCGAGTCGCCCGTCAACTACGCCTTCTTCCCGGAGAGCAGCGTGACGCTGTTCGAGGATATGCGTCTTCGCGCTGGCAAGAACGACGTCTCCAATCCGTTCATCAAGGACGAACTGATGCGCCGCATCTTTATCGGGACCGGCCAGAAGGGCTCGCGCGGCACGTTCGTCTCGCTCTACATCAACGGCGTGTGGAAAGGCTACTACAATCTCTGTGAACATTTGCGCGAAGCCTTCATGCAGCAGCAGCATGGCAGCGCCGCGCTTTGGGACGTGGTGCAAGTGGGTTCTTTCTCCAGCGGCGACGCGATTCATTGGAACAATACGATCACTTTTCTCCGCACCAATGACCTGACGGTGGCCGCCAATTATGTGAAGGCCCAGAATTATGTCGATGTCGACAATATCGCCGACTATGTGATCTGTAATGCCTACGCGGCCATGTGGGACTGGCCCAACAACAACTGGGTGGCGGCACGCGAGCGTTCTCCGCAGGGCCGCTGGCGTTTCTACATGTGGGACGCCGAGGGCTGTTTCGGCTCCGATAGCCGCAACCCCGCCACTTACGACAGTTTTATTGGCGATCGAGACGGCGACGGCGTCGGTAGTGATGCCAACACCGTGCGCATCGACATTGGCGATGCCGCCGCCATCGCCTCCAATGCTCCGAAAGACATCCGCACGTTCTACACCAGGCTGCGCTCGTCGTCCGAGTTCCGCCTTCGCTTCGCCGACCGCGTACAGAAGCACCTTTTCCACGGCGGTTGCCTCACGCGCGAGAGCATGCAGGCGATCTACACGTCACTGCGCGATTTGATCAATCCAATCATGCGGGAGGCTATCAATGCCTCCGTGAACGAATCGTTCTACAACAACTGGATCGTTCCAGACACGCGCCGAAACGCCTTTTTCGCTCAGATCACAAAGTATGGGCTCTGGCCCGCTACGCGCGCGCCGGAGTTCAGCCAGCACGGCGGCGTGGTCGCCACCAACACCTGGATCGCGATCTCAAACCCCAACAGCGGCGGCACCGTGTACTGGACCACCAACGGTACCGATCCGCGCACTTTGGGCGGTGCCCCGGCCGGGACGGTCTATGCCGGCCCCATGCAGTTCCCCGCCACCGCAACACTCAAAGCGCGCGTGCTCAGCGCGGGTGGCGAGTGGAGCCCGTTGCAGGAGGCGGTCTTCACCGTGCCGCCGCGTGTGCCGTTTTTTGTGCCGCCGGGCAACGCCGACTGGACGGTCGCCGACAACTGGAGCACCTTCCCGCAATCTTATCCCAACGGTGTTGGTGCCGAAGCCTTGATCCCGCCCCCCACGACCGCCAACCGCGAGGCCAACCTGCGGTCGCCGGTCACCATCGGCGGTCTGACCCTTGAGCTGGGCAACTCGCCGTACCGCAACAAGATCAGTGACAGCGGGACCACCAATGTGCTGACATTCATGGCCACGAACACCGCGGCCTATCTCACCGTCACCGGCAATGGCGACGGGTACGCTGAACTGGAGATCACCGCCGGCGTGGTGCTCGGCACCAACCTGACGGTCAGGGTCGACGCGCCGACCGGCAACGACCTCTACGGCGCATTGCGCCTGAAAGAGGCATGGAGCGGGCCTGGTGGATTGACAAAGGACGGTGTCGGGCGTGTCGCCCTCACCGGCGAGGGCAAAGCCTACAGCGGCCCCACCGTGGTCAAGCAAGGTGTCTTCCAAATTACGGCAAACGCCACGCCCGAGCGGAGCGTCATAACGGTCAACCCTGGCGGCCAGCTCCGCCTCACTTCAGCCAGCACCGCCGGCGAACCGCGCGTTTACAATTTCGGCGGTGACCTTACGCTCAACAGCCGCGGACGCGGCGGTGACCTGCCCGCTGTCTCCGGCCTCGGCATCGCAGGCGGCCTGCGGTTCGAGCCGGAATCGAACGACAGCGCCGCGCTGATCACCAATCGCCTCGTGATGGCCGGCCCGTCGGTACTGCACGTCGAGAATGCCCGCAATACGCTGCACCTCACCGGAACCGTGCTCGGGCAGCACAGCTTTGTTAAGACGGGGGGCGGCAACCTGATCCTTTATGCCCAACACCGTGACTACTACCAGCCGGTGTGCGTCAGCAACGGAACGCTGACCGTGCACGGACGCCTCATCTCGCCGCTGGAGATCGTCGCAGGCGGCAAGCTGACGGGAACCGGACGTGTGGGGCCGTTGCGTGGGACCGGCACCGTCGCGCTGGACAAGACCGTCTTGACCGCACCCGCTGCGGTCGGCCTGAACTACGCGTTCGCCTTCAGCACCGCCGCGCCCGTGTACCATCAGATGACATCCAGCGGCAACGCCGTGCTACGTCTGCTTTCGATCCGGCCCGGCGACATACCGCCGGTCATCGACATCTATCTGGACGTGCCGTCATTGGCGGTTGGCGACACCTTTCGCGGCGGCTTTTTCGTCGAGTGCGGCCAAGAGCTGGTCAGTTTCCTGGCCGGCGCGACCGTGCGTTTCTTCCGGCCCGACAACGGCGGCGACATCCAGTTCGCGGGCCGCTTCTACGCACCGTACAACGGCGAGTTGGGTCTGACCGTCACCGCCATGCCCGAGGCGGCCGACTTTGGCGACGGCCCGCGCCAAGGACTCGTCATGGAGGTACGTGCCAACGGGCTACCTGTGACTTATGGCGAATGGCGGTTGCGGGCCTTTCCTGCGGCCACCGGCCCCGAGGGCCAGTCCTTGACCGCTCCTTTGGATGTCGCGGGCCCCGGTGCAGTGCCCAACCTCTGGCGTTATGCCTTCAACCTCGCGGTCGGAGAGCCTGCCGCATCCGGACTGCCGCGGCTCTCCCTGCAAGACGGACGCCCGCTGTATCAGTTCCGTTTCGACCCCGGCAAACGTGACCTCCGGTATCTCGTCGAATCGTCGTCTTCGTTAACCGGCGTGTGGACGCGCGTGCTCTTCGATTCTGGGAGTGACTTCCCACTGAATTGGCAGTGGGACGGCACCTCGCTCTATCTGATCGACACCGCCAGCGGGTCGGACGTGGAACCCGCGCGCTTCTATCGGCTGCGTCTCGAACTGGCCGAGCCCTAATCCGCAGAACCGGTCAGGTCATACCAATGCGGGTCGCGCACCGGGCCGCGCAGCCGGCGCAGCCAGTCGCGGGCCGATGTCTGCCCGCCTGGCGCGTCTCCGGCTTCAAAGGGGTTGTCCGTGTCGAAAACCTCGCTGAACTGTTCGTCGATCCGTTCGGGGTCTTCGCCGGCTTCGATCCGCGCCATGGCTTCGCGGACCTCCGCGTTGAAGCGCAACCCGCCCGCGTCCGCCAGTTCGCGCATCACACGCACCGCATCGCGCGGGTCGGCGTCATCGTCCGCCAAGGCTTCCATGCGCTCACCCAGACGCGCGGCTGCCTGTTCCAACCGCTCGGCCATCGGATCACCCTTCTCTGCGTTGTCGTCGGATTCGGAGGCTTTCGACGCGCCGCGCACGATGTGGGCGAAAGCAGAGACCTCGCGCTTGAGGCGGAAACCGCATTTCGGGCAGGCCGGCACAGTTGACGTATCCACCCGTGCCGAACGGAATGTGAAGATCATGTGGCAAGGTTCACAATAGAATTCATACAGGGGCATAACACTCTTCTTCGACTAGGTATGCTGTTCGCCGAGCGCTTCGCGCACTTTGGCACTAAGCTGCTCTCGTGTGAATGGTTTCTGCAGGAAGGGCGTGTTTGCGGGCAGGACACCCTGCCTTGCAATGACATCTGCGGTATAGCCAGACATGAAGAGACGCTTCAGTGTCGGACGTTCACGGAGCAACGTCTCGTACAAGACCGCGCCGTTCATGACCGGCATAACCAGATCGGTCAACAACAGCGTGATCTCTCCCTTGAAGTCGTGCGCGATCCGCAGGGCTTCATTCGGATGCTGGGCGGCAAGGACCGCGTACCCCATGCCGGTCAGTAACCGTGCGGTCAGCGTCAACAGGGACGGCTCGTCCTCCGTAACCAAGATTGTGGCATGCTCTTGCTGGACAGGCGGCGTTGCGGGAACGGACGGCCCGCTATCGGCACTGGACGTGGCAGGCGGCGGCTGGCCGTGCCGGGGCAGATAGATGAAGAAGCAGGTTCCGCGGTTAGGTTGACTGGCGACCCGAATGAAGCCCCGGTTTTGTTTGACGATGCCGTAAATGATCGCCAGGCCCATCCCCGTATCCGGAGCGCTGGACTTGGTCGAGAAAAACGGATCGAAAACCTTGGCCTGGGTTTCGTCATCCATGCCGCATCCGGTATCGCGGAAGGAAAGGCACACGTAGTCGCCGGCCGGCACAGCGCCGACAGCGTCGCCGACTGCGCCGTCGATGTGCACGTTCTCGACCGCCACCGTGACGGTCCCGCTGTCGGATATGGCATCGTGCGCGTTTTCGGCCAAATAGACCAGGATCTGGGTCAGTTGATTGGGATCCATCATAACCGGCCACGACGACGGGCCAGACTGAAGCGTCAATCGGACGCGGGGGCCCAAGACCTGTTCGAGGGTCTCAGATAGCCCGTTGATCGTCTCGTCAAGTTGGATGGCGCGCGGCAGAGAGGTCTGCCTGGCAGCGAATCCCAGCAGACGGTTGACGAGACCGGCGGCCTGTTGGCCGGCCTGCAGGATCTCTTGGATTACCTTTTGGTGATCCTCGTCCATTTCCTTGGAATCCTGCAGCCACTCCGTATTCCCGACAATCACAGTGAGCGCGTTGTTGAAATCATGGGCCACACCCCCGCCATCCTGCCAAGGGCCTCAAGCCGCTGGGTCTGTTGGATCTGCGCCATGAGCTCGGCCTCCCGCTCGAATGCCTCTCGCCGCGCGGTGATGTCATGAATCACCCCTTCCAGGTTCTGCTCCCCATCCGGGTCGTCATTGGCTACCGCGCCACTTTCCCAGACCCATTTCACGGTGCCGTCCGCCGTGATGATCCGGTATTCGACCGTGTACGGCGCACCGCGTTTGACCTGTTCATTGATGGTGTCCCAAACCTTTTGACGGTCATCGGGATGGATCAGGTCATAGTAGGAGAGCTTACGGTTGTCGAGCAAGGTATCCGGATCATACCCGGTGAGTTCCCGGCAGTTCGCGGAGAGGTATTGCATCGTCCAATACGAATCCATACCGCAACGGAAGACAACCCCCGGCACATGCGCGATCAAGGCTTTGAGGCGGCTTTCGCTGTCGGCCAGCGCCTTTTGCGCGGCGCGTTCAGCGGTTTGGTCTTTGAAGACCAGTACCACCCCGACGACAGTATGTTGGCCGTCGAAAACCGGCGCGGCGCTGTCTGCGATCGGATATTCCTTTCCGTCGCGAGCTATCAACAGAGTGTGGTTGGCAAGGTCGGTCGCCCGGCCTTCCCGCAAGACCTTCTGCGCCAAGGAAGATACTTCTTCGCGTGTGGTCTCACTGATAATGCGGAACACCTTCTCCAACGGCAATCCCTTCGCTTCGATTTCCTTCCAGCCCGTCAGAATCTCGGCCGCAGGATTCATCTGGACGATACACCCTGCGTTGTCAGCAGTGATCACGGCGTCGCCGATGCTGTAGAGGATCGCGCGGTATTTGGCATTGGCCGTGAACTGTTCCCGCTGCGCGTGGTACAGCGAACGATAGAGCGAGGCTTGACGGTGGCGGAATCCCAGGGCGGTGGCGACGGCAGCCAGAAGGATGACCATCAAAACCATGCCCGCAATAGCCAGCGCGCGTTCGCGAACAGAACCGAGCAGTTCTGCCATATCGATCTTGGTGACCACGAACCAGTCCGACTCGGGAATGGGACGCAGATCGGCCAAGACACGAATCCCCCGATAGTCTGCCCCCGTCACAATACCCTGGCGCCCCAAGACCGCCTGCACGGCCGGCAGACGGCTCTCCGTCAGCGGACGCTTCGGCAACATGGCTTTATGGCCCTGATGACGCAAGCCACTCAGGTAGACCACTTGATCGCCATCGCGGCGAACCAGCACAGACTCCGCGCTTATGCTTGAGCCTGGCCAAGTTTGAATGAGCGGGTACAAACGCTCTGACGCATTACACCGCAAGACCAAGGCACACTCTTCTTGAACCGCGTCCAGGACAGCAGCCACGGCGTCAATGTGCACCGAACCGCTTTCGTCCAGGTAAAACTCGGAAAGAACCGGGAGACGAGAGGCAAAGGCCTCTGAGATGGCGCGAGTGGTCGCGGCAGGCAGGTGCTGCGGCAGGCCGAGCGCGGAACCTAATGTTTTCCCGTTCGATGCGACCAGCAACACATCGTCATAAATGCCGCCTTTGCGGTTGACGGACAACATCCGGCGCAGATCCTCAGGATCCCCCTCTTCGACCGCCCGGATCAGCGTCGGGCCACGCGAAAAACGGATAACGTCAGCCAGACGTTCACGCCGCCACGCCGCGATTTCCGCCGCCTTCAGGGTGCCGACAGACGCTAACTCTCTAGCCCTGCTCTCCACAATCTGCACACGGTCGGCCCGATAGGCCAGCCAGCCAACCAGCGCGACGACACCTGTGGCCAACACGAGCGCGATGGCCCAAAGGTACAGACGCCTGCGTAGAACCGCCGATACGTCGCTCATATGCTACCTCGTTCTCTGCACCCTGCCGAACTCGATGCATCCGGGGAACTGCTTCGTCACGAAAAACCGCCTACAGCGTAGGCCTATCGGCCGAGGCTGTCAACAAGAACGTTGATGGGGGTCGCAGGACCCCCAAAAAACCTACGGTGCCTTTTCTGTTTGACGGACCGCGGGGGGCCGCTTCAAGTTGGTTGAAATTGCGCCCTCGAATACGGACGGCTTCCGAACAACGCGCCAGACGCTTGCCCACAGACAAACGCTCACAGATAAACCCCCGCCTGAACAACCCGAACCAAAGAAGTGCGACTCCGTACAGCCCAAGGTGCAAACGCAACCCGCCTACCTCCGAACGGCAGGACTGTGTGCCATTATGTCATACTTTTAAAAACGATTATGCGCCATATTGTTCCTATTTTCGCTACCAAACCCATAAGCCAAAAAGACACTCAATTGCCTGTAAACCAATAAATTACGACGACAATTCATCCCGCATTATCTGATTGGCATGCGCCATGCGTTTAAGCAGCCGGTTCCGGTAGAGCGCCGGAACCGGAAAGAAACAACCTTTACAGAAAGGAGCACCATCATGAGAGCCTACTTGAACACCATCAGTAATCCGTGGCGCGTGTTCGACGAGTTGATGGGCGATTTTCCCTTTGACCTGTTCGACACCGCGTTGCGTGTGCGTGCCGGACGCTTCCCGCGCGTCAACGTGTGGGAGAGCGAAGACGGCCTGGCGGTCCAGGCTGAAGTCGCGGGCGTGGATCCCGAGAAGCTGGACGTGGTGATCGATGCCAATGTCCTCACGATCAAAGGCGAGAGGGAGCAGGCGGACGGAGGCCGTACTGAATTTCAGCGCAGCTTCAACCTGCCGTTCGAGCTGGAGGACTCGAAGATCAAGGCGGCCGTCAAGAACGGCCTGCTGACCGTGACGATCCCGCGCAAGGCTGCGGAAAAGCGCAAGATCGCGATCGAGAAACTGTAAGTTGCGCCTGTAGCGAAAGGAGGGAAACCATGAGCTTGATGAAGAGATCGGAGCAGAACGTCCAGAAGGTCAACCGTGTGGAGCTGACGCCGGTCAGCCGTGTGCAGGAAGGCGAGGAAGCCTACACCCTGACCGTTGAGCTGCCCGGCGTGTCGGAGAAGGAGATCGAGCTGACCCTTGAGAACAAGGTGCTGTCGATCACCGCCGAAAACACCCTGGAGACGTTCAAGGACTATACCCTGGTCCTGAATGAACTGCCCGAGGTGCGTTACCGCGCGGCATTTGATCTGCCGGAACACGTGGACACGGACAGCATCAAGGCGGCCCACAAGAACGGCCTCTTGATCCTGACGCTGCCCAAGCGCGAAGAGGTCAAACCGCGCCGCATCGCCATCACGGCCGGCTAACGGACAGCGCCGCCGCACGGCTGCGCTGCGGGAGGGACGAGCGGAGGCTCGTCCCTTGTTTTATGGTGACCTAGACACCCGTCGACCCGAAGCCGCCTGCGCCGCGGCGGGTCGCGCTGAGCGTCTCCGTTTCCGCGACCGCGACACGCAAGACCGGCGCGACCACCATTTGCGCGATGCGCATGCCGGGCGCGACCGCGAACGGCTCCTGGCCGAGATTGATGAGAACCACGCCGATCTCGCCCCGGTATCCCTCGTCGATCGTGCCCGGCGCATTGAGCAACGTAACGCCGTGCCTGAGCGCCAGGCCGCTGCGCGGCCGGATCTGGGCTTCGGTGCCCGGCGGCAGCTCCATCACCAGACCGGTCCGCACCTGTTTGCGCTCACCGGGCAGCAGCGTAGCCGCCTCGCACGCGCACAGATCCAGTCCCGCGTCGCCCGGATGGGCGTAAGCCGGCAGCACGGCGTCGGCATGAACTTTCTTGAAGAGGACGGTCATGCGCGCCTAGCCGCCCCTACTTCAAAACCTTGATCTTGATGTTCCGGTACGAAACGCGGTCGTTGTGATCCTGCAGCAGGATGTGTCCCGCCTCCTGCTCGCCCCAGTTAGGGTACTTGTTGAACTTGCTCTGGGCGACCGCCTTACGGAACTCTTCTGACCCGCGTTCAAAGGAGAGCACCTTCTCGCCGTTCAGCCAGTGCTCGACCTTCCGGCCGTCGCACACGATCATGGCGGTGTTCCACTCACCGACCGGTTTCGGCTTCGCGCCGACCGCCGGCAGCACGTCGTAGAACGACGCCACCGTGCGGTTGCCGTTAAGGCCCTTCGTCGCGTCGGGATGCTTGGCGTCCAACACCTGGTATTCCAAAGTGGTGCCGCCGTGGCGTTTGGGGTCGAACAAATATTTGATGCCGCTGTTGGCCCCTTCCGTGAGCCGGAAATCCACCTTAAGAATGAATGAAGAGAAAGTCTCGCGCGTGATGATGTCCCCCGCGCCGCCGCCCGCATTCTTGGGCAGCACTGTCAACTCACCGTTAGCAATCTCCCATCCTTTATCAGGGAATTGATCACTCTTGATACTGCGCCAGCCCTCGCCGCTCTTGCCGTCCCACAGCAGCCGCCACCCATCCTTGCGCTCCTGCTCCGTCAGCGTGTTCGGCGCCGCGCAGCAGGCCTCGTGACCGAACAGCGCTGTCACACTCATCATAACCGCCACCATACCCAACAGATGTCTCATGTCGTTCCTCCTTAATCCGTGTAATGCGCACTAGCGTAGGTAGACCCGCACGCGGTGTCAACGCCAAAGCGGCGGTATCACTTCCTTTCAAGCGTGTGCCCGGCAAAGCGCACGAACACGCCGCGCCAATCGTCCAGATACTCCGTCAGGATCTGCTTGGCCAGCCCATCCGAATCGCCGCACCGGTAAAGCGCCGCCGCCGCGAACAGCTCGACCATCGCACGCGAGAACTGCGCCGCCTCGATACTCTCGGGCCGGGTGCCGGTGTCACGGTGGCCCCTCACGCCGGGCTTGCGCAGAAAATCGGCCAGCGCGGGCGCGGCCGCCGGGTCGCCGATGCGCCCGAGCGCCATCAGCACCGCCCGCAACGTGTTGAACGAGGTCTCCGCGCTGCACGACTGCAGCTTGCGCACCAGTGCGGCGGTGGCCCGCCGGTCGCGCGGGATGGCGGCCACCCACATCGCGCCGTCCAGCTCAGGCACCGAGAGGAACCCCTCCCAATCATAGGCGGGGCCGTCCGCGATCGGCGTCTCGTCGATCCATGCGGTCAGCAGCGGGACACCCGCGGGGTCGCCCAGCAGACAGAGCGCTTTGGCCGCCGCCACGGTCGGCTTGCGGGCCAGAGCCTCGCGCAGCGGCGCGCGGGCGGCCTGCTCGCCGCGCGCCAGCGTCAGCAGGTTCGTGGGGTTCGCAGGATCCTGCGCCGCAGCCCGCAGCTCTTCGTCCGTCGGCGGCGGCAGCTCGCGCGTGATCGTGCCGAGCCGGTCCGCCGGCAGCACGTCGATCTCAGCCAGATGGCGCTGCAGCGCGCGGATGTCCACGTTGCGCGGCGTGGTCCCGTGCTTGACGCAGAGTGCCGCCGCATGGCCGGCCGCATACCCCAGATTCAGCACGTCGGGGTTCATGCGCACGATGGCCTGCACGTCGTGCGTGGTGGAGTAGTTGCGTCCGACCGCCATGATGTTCTCCAAACCGGCCGGCAGGATCGCGCGCAACGGCACATACACGATCAGATCGCGGTCACGCACATGTTTGGTCATGGGCATCAGGCCCGCGAACGAGTAGTCGCTGCTGTAATAGCCGTGCGGATCGAAGGCCGAAGCCGAGACCGCGATGACGTCCCGGTAGGTGCGCCCCACATTCACATCGCGCTCATCGATCACGAGGTCGCCCTTGATCCGGCGCGTCTCGCGAATCTGCGCCATCGGGTAGTGCTGCGTACCGCCGCCGCGCGCGGCCAGCACATGGTGCATGGTGAAGCCCGCGATGTCGATCGGATCGGCGGGCAGCGTGTTGGCGTAGAGGTCGCGCCGGTCGCGCGTGTTCTTGCCGTCGCCACCGATGGCGGCCCGTTTTTGACCGATGAAAGAGGCCTCTTCCAGGCAAAGATCGTCATCGTTGAGGTAGAAGAACGTGGCGCCGGCCGCCGCGCACACGTCGCCCTCGCCCGAAGCGTCGATCACCACCTTGCCGAGCGCCACGCCGCGCCCGAGCCAGGTCGCGACTTCGACACCCGCCACCGCTTTGTCGCGCATGACCGCGCCCATGGCCAGCGAATGGTACCAGACATCGACCTTGGCCTCGCGCAGCAGCCGCGCATACTGAGGCTCGCCCTTGCCGCGCCACTCTTGGTTGAAGCCGCGACGGTAGCCGCGCCAGAACCCTTTGATGCCCAGCGCCACACTGCCGCCGATGAAGCCCGCCTGTTCGATCATCAGCGTGCGCGCGCCGCCGCGCGCCGCCGCGATCGCCGCCGCGTGGCCGGCCGGACCGCTGCCGACCACGACCACATCATACTCTGCCCAGACCGGAACCGCGTCGCGCGCCTGCGGCACCGTCTCGCGCTGCCGCGCGCGGTACGGGCGCTCGGCCTCGTTCAATTGGCGGATCGCCAGCCCCGGCACGACGCCGGACGCCGGCACCGCGGTCTTGACCCGGACGGACCCCGACGCAGGCAACGCGGCCGCGCGCGCCTCCCGCAAAGCGGCCGCCCCAATGCGTTCTCCGATCTCCGCCAGCGTCACCGGGTGCATCAGCGCACGCGCCGCCGCGCGGCTGACCGCCGCCGCCGAGCTGAGCACGTAAAGCCGTTCTGTCCCTGCCGGCTTGAAGACGCCCAGATCGAGCTTGGCGGTTTTCGGCAATTCCGTGCCCTCCCACGCGGCCGAACCGGCCAACGGAGCGGGCAAGATGAAATCCATGGCATGCGCGAAAGGCTGACTGGCAAACGTGTGCCACGTTTCGCGCAGCGCGTGCTCGGCACGGTTGATCGCCGGCCACGTGAGGGCCGGCATGGGCACGTCCTGTTCGACCACCTCGCGCGTCTTGCGGTCGGGCGAACGGCGCGGGCGCGACACGCGCAGCGCCTCCACGCCCCACGGCTCGCGGCGCGCACCGGCGGCCTCGGCGACCGCCCCCGCGGGCGTGGCGTCGATCACCACTTTGGCGATCACCGCCTGCAGGCCAGCCTTGTTGGCGGTCACGACACCGCACAAGCGGTCCCGGCCATCGACCAGCACGCCGCCGTGGCGCGTGTTGTAAAGGAACATGACGCCGGCCTTCAGCAACAGCTCCGCCGCGACCGCCGGATAGCGCGAGGCGCTGGTGTCACTCAAGAGCGCCTTGCCGAACGCCGTTGCGGGCTTGGGGCCTGACCGGAGCTCGTCAAAGCGGTCCTTGGTCATCACCTCGCCGCCCAGGAACGTGGCCTCGTTGAGCAGCATGACACGCGCGCCCTGACGCGCGGCATGCCAAGCCGCCGCCATACCGCCCTCGTTGCCGCCGACGACCACGATATCCACGCGGTCGATCACCGGCACCGTGCGCGCCGGCGCCTCCACATACCGCTCCTGCGCCCGGCACACCGCCGCCAACAGCACCACTGCGGCCGCAACCCCCACATCTCTGACTCGCATCCGCTCACCTCGCTTCTTTCAAATTCCAGCCGACATACCCAGTTCTTTTATGGATTGTGACATCATCGCATCTGCCCGACGCTATGGCAACACCGCAACAAAGCGGAAACCCATCGTGCCGCCGGTATTGATCGGCGTGCGCCCGGAAGCATACGTCGCAGCGCAGGTTGTGAGCCCCGTATACCAACTTCCGTTGCGCCGGTGACGCTGCGTGTGTTCGGCATCGTGCCAATCGAGACAGAACTCTTCGATATTGCCGTGCATGTCGTAAAGCCCCCAGGCGTTAGGCTTCTTCAACCCCACCTCTTTCGTGTTCCCGCCCGCATTGCCGTTGTACCATCCCAGTTCTTCCAGTGCGCTGTCCTCATTGCTGCCCGAATTGAATAGCGTCGTCGTGCCGGCACGGCAGGCATATTCCCACTGGATCTTATCCGGCAGATCAAACAGCAATCCGCTTTTCGCGCGCAGCAGCGCGGCCAGACTGCCTTCAGAGACGAGACTGCCGGTCACCGGCCAATTGACAGGCGGCGTGTCGCTCTCGGCGCCGCGCGCGAAAACATACGAGACTTTTTCTTCAGGATGAAGCGCTCGGTCAGCCCCCGAGTAATACGAACCGCTGTTGAACGCGCCTGTCAGATTCTTTCTCTGGCCTTGCGTCAACTCGAAAACGCTGATGTAAAAGTCATTCGACACCACCGTTTCTTTATTCCCCCCGAAGAGAAAACGTCCGGCCGTCACACGGCGCAACACCAGCTTGTCCGTTTTGTAGGCGGTCCCATTGGTGACACCGGCCCAGACAATCGACTCGATCCCTTCGACGGGATTAGTCACGACAGACCCCCAGAGTCCGGCATGCAGATCCTTTTCGAACACTTGTTCGATAACTGGGCTACTTCCCGCCGGCGTGGTCAAGGACACAATGAGATAAAGCGGCACACGCGAAGGGGTCAGCCGGACATTAAAGCGCGCAATCTGAATGTCGTTCGAGTAGGCTGTCTTGCCGGGATCCCAGATGATACGCCGCGCACCGCGCCGTACTCCGTACCGGTCACCAAACAACGATTCAACCGGCACCGGCAGCGGGGTTGTCCCGTCGAACGCTTCCAGGGCCACATCCACCGCATCGTCCGCATCGCAGGTCAACACGTAATCGATGTCCACCAGGCGGCTCCACGGCCAACGCTGGCGCACCGTCACATGGCTGATCGACGGTTCAACGGCAAAAACGTTTACAGCGAACAGAGCCAGCCACACACCTATCCTTTTTTGTCGAGTAGACATAATATGATACCTTTCCTTAACTTACTTGATAAACGTTTTCAGTCTCGTGAGGTATTTCAACGCCCCTCACAGAACCGTACTTGTGGATTTCCCACATACGGCTCTTCGGTTAC
>Ga0209506_1001607_pt1 | contig 22826 bp, 20 predicted proteins | sample AD_JPNHG2_MetaG_FD_184409 | JGI IMG/M metagenome (GOLD analysis project Ga0209506, IMG submission 184409) | Active sludge microbial communities of municipal wastewater-treating anaerobic digesters from Japan - AD_JPNHG2_MetaG (SPAdes) (version 2) | ecosystem: Engineered > Bioreactor > Anaerobic...
AACACGTTGAAGTACGAGATGGTCTCGTGAAGCGGATACAGCAGGTGATAGATCAATGCAGCGGACCTCCAAAATACAAAACCCCAACCCGGTGCACAAGCAGTTGGGGATACAGGGGCATCCTGCCCCTACGGATTGAGGTCGTATCCCTATCACAGGTCCTTTTCACTTTGCAACCCCGATCGTGTCCACGATCGCCCGGACGATCTCTTCCATCCTCATCTTCCTCGAGCCCTTGACGAGGACCCAGTCGCCCGCCTTGAGGCAGGCCTTCAGGTGGGCCACCGTCTCCCCGGTGGAGAGGTCGACGATCACCCTCTCGCCCTTCATCCCGCGCTTGACGGCCCCCTTCGCCGTCGCCCGGGCGAAATCCCCCCGCAGGTAGGCCTTGCCGACCCCCGTTTCGGCCAGGGCCCGGCCGATCTCCTCGTGGTACCGCTCCGCCTCGTCGCCCAGTTCCAGCATGTCCCCCAGGATGACCGTGCTCTTGCACTCCCCCTTGAGTCCCTGCAGCGTCCGGAGGGCCGCCGCCACCGAGGCGGGGTTGGCGTTGTACGTGTCGTCGATGAGGCAGGCGCCGTTTTTCAGCCGCCAGACCTCCATGCGCCCGCCCACGGGCCGGAAGGCCATGAGCCCCCGGCAGATCGCGTCGAACCCGAAGCCGGCCCCCTGCGCCGCCGCCGCCGCGGCCAGGGCGTTCGAGACGTTGTGGAACCCCAGCACGGGCAGCAGGATCTCCCGCGAGGCCCCGTCCATGAGCAGCGTGAACACGGTGCCCCTCTCGGCCTCGTGGGCGATGCGGGAGGCCGTCACGTCGGCGTCCGTGTCGATCCCGAAGGTGATCTTCCGGCCCTTCCATCGCTGCGCCCAGGGGGCCAGCTGCGCGTCGTCGAGGTTGATCACCGCCGTGCCCCGGCCGTCCATGACGCGGTAGAGATCCCCCTTTTCATCACGGATCGTCTCGAGGGACCGGAGCCCCTCGAGGTGGGCGGGCCCCACGTTGGTGACGACGCCCACGGTGGGCGACGCGATCTCGGTGAGGCGGGCGATCTCGCCCCGGCGGTTCGTCCCCATCTCGAGGACGGCGGCCTCGTGGGCGGCGTTCATCCGGAAGATCGTCATCGGGAGGCCCACGAGGTTGTTGAGGTTGCCCTCGCTCTTGAGCAGGTTCCTCTCGCGCCCCATGATGGCCGCGGCCATCTCCTTGGTCGTCGTCTTCCCGGTGCTCCCGGTGACGGCCACCACGGGGATGTCGAAGCGGCTGCGCCAGAGGCGGGCCAGGTCCCCCAGGGCCCGGAGCGTGTCCGCGACGGCGACGGCCGCCGTCCCGGCGCCGATCCCGTGCAGGAGGCCCTCCCGGCCCCGCTCCACGAGCACCCCCGCGGCGCCTGCGGCCGCGGCCTGGGCGAGGAAGTCGTGGCCGTCGAAGCGGGGGCCCCTCAGGGGCACGAAGAGGCTGCCGGCCGCGAGGGTCCGCGAGTCCGTCGAGACCCCGTCGAAGGCGTCGGCCCGGCCCCGGCGCACGAGGGCGCCCCCCGTGGCCGTCAGCACGTCCTGCAGCGTGAATCGGGGGGCCTGCCTCCCTGTCACGGCGTTCGCCCCCCCTTTCGGTCGAGGGCCTCGCGGCCCACCGTGCGGTCGTCGAAGGGGACCGTCCGCGGCCCGAGGATCTGGTAGTCCTCGTGGCCCTTGCCGGCGATCAGGACGATGTCCTCCGGCGTGGCGATCTCGACGGCCAGGCCGATGGCCTCCCGCCGGTCCTCCACCACGGCGTACCGCTTGCGGCCGGCGCGGAGCCCCGCCGGGTCGGTCTTCTGCATGACGGCGGCGTCGATCCCGCCCTCGATCTCGCCGATGATCGCCAGGGGATCCTCGGAGCGCGGGTTGTCGGAGGTGATCACGGCCAGATCGCTCTCCTCCGCGGCGGCCCGGCCCATGAGCGGACGCTTGCCGCGGTCGCGGTCCCCGCCGCATCCGAAGACCGTGATGATCCGGCCCCTTCGGAAGCGGGCGAGGGTCCGCAGGACCCGCCGCAGGGCGTCCTCCGAGTGGGCGTAGTCGACGAAGACGGCGGGCTCTCCCGGTCCGCTGATCTTTTCGAGTCGCCCCGGGACGGGCTTCGCGGTCTCGATGCCACGCTGGATCGCCGACAGGGGGATCCCGAGGTGGCAGGCCGCCGCCGCGGCGGCCAGGATGTTCGACAGGTTGAACTGGCCGATGAAGGGTGCCCGGATCGGGAACGTTCCCGCCGGGGTCTCGATCTCCGCCCGGATCTCGCCCAGATCGTACTCCACGTCCCGGGCCTGGACGAAGGCGATCGCGTCGATGCCGAAGGTCGTGAGGCCCTTGGCGCCGATCTCGTCGGCGAGCCTCCGGCCCCAGGGGTCGTCGAGGTTGATGATCCGCCCCTGCGGGCGGCCGTTCTTCTCCCCGGCCAGCAGGTCCGTGAAGAACCGCTTCTTCGAGGCGTAGTAGGCCTCCATGGTGCCGTGGAAGTCGAGGTGGTCCCGGGAGAGGTTCATGAAGATCCCGCAGTCGAACGCGCAGTCCTCCACCCTTCTCAGCTCGAGTGCGTGGGAGGAGACCTCCATGACGACGTGGGTGACCCCGGCGTCGCGGATTTCCGCCAGCAGGCGCTGCAGCTCGAAGGACTCGGGGGTCGTGTGCGACGCGGCCGTCACGGTGGAGCCCCAGCGGTAGTTGACGGTGCCGATCACGCCGGGCTCGTGGCCCGCTTCTCTCAAGATGGATTCGAGCAGGTAGGTGACGGTGGTCTTGCCGTTGGTGCCCGTCACCCCGATGAGGCCGATGGAGCCCGAGGGGTTCCCGAAGAAGTTCCGGCCCAACACCCCCAGGGCGCGGCGGCTGTCGCGGACCCGGACGGCGGTGTAGCTGGCATGCCGGGCGATCTCCCGGTCGTAGACGACGGCCTTCGCCCCGCGCCGCACGGCCTCGGGGACGAAGAGGTGCCCGTCGAACCGGGCCCCCGGGACGGCGACGAACAGGAACCCTTCCCCGCAGCGGCGCGAGTCGTAGCAGATGCCCTCGATCTCCCGCGCCCGCGTCCCGTGAACCTCCAGGACGTCGACATTCTCCAGCAGGTCAAGCAAGTCCACGTCGGCCTCTCAATCCCCCGTGCTGAAGAACACGGTGCACGACCGGTGGCCCTTGAGCGGGCTGCCCGGCGCCGGTTTCTGGCTGACGGCCCAGCCGCTTCCCGAGACGGTGATCTCCAGCCCTTTTTCCTGGGCCGCCCGCAGGGCCTGCCGGACCGTCATCCCCCGCAAATCGGGCATGACGGCCTCTTCGTCCGCGGCGGCGGCCGCCGGGATCGCCGCGGGGGTCGACACGAGCCGGATCCGGGCGCCCGTGTCGATCTCCTTCTCCTGCACGGGGGGCGTCTCCCCGATGTCGGGCTCGAAGCAGCGGATGAGCTGCTGGGAGATGGACTTGAAGACGGGTGCGGCCGCCTGTCCGCCCCACTTGTGGAGCTGCGGCTCGTCGATGGAGACGAGCATGACGAAGCGCGGGTTCTCGGAGGGGAAGAAGCCCATGAAGGAGGTCCGGACCCGCTCGCTGGAGAAGCGCTTGAGGGCGAAGTCGAATTTCTGGGCCGTGCCCGTTTTGCCCGCCACGTCCACGTTGACGAGGGCCGCGTTCTTGCCCGTGCCGCCCTCTTCGCCCACGACGTTGGTCAGCATGGCCGTCATCCTCCGGGCCGTGTCTTCCGAGATGACCCTGCGCACGGCCGTCGGTGCGAACTCGCGGACGGTCTCGCCGTTTGCGTCGACGAATTTCTTGACGATGTGGGGCTGCATGAGGACCCCGCCGTTGGCGATGGCGGACAGGGCCGTGACGAGCTGGATGGCCGTCACGGAGATGCCCTGGCCGAAGGCGACCGTGGAGGTGTCCACCTGCGTCCAGCTCTGCCAGGGCCGCAGCAGGCCCGCAATCTCGCCGGGCAGCTCGATGTTGGTCTTCTGCCCGAAGCCGAAATCCCGGATGTAGCGGTGGAACTTCTCGCGTCCGAGCTTCTCGGCGATCTTCACGGAGCCGATGTTGCTCGAGTATTTCAGGATCTCGCGCACCTGGAGGACCCCGTAACGCTTTCGGTTCGCCTCGTGGAAGGTCGCGTTGGCCACGCGGTAGGCGCCGTTTTCGCAGTGGAAGCGGTCCGACTCCTTCACGACGCCCTCCTCGAGGGCGGCGGCGACGAGGAAGGGCTTGAAGGTGGAGCCGGGGTCGAAGCAGTCCGTGATGGCCTTGTTGCGCTTGTGGTCGGCCGTGGCGCTCGCGTAGGCGTTGGGGTTGAACGCCGGGCTGTTGGCCATGGCGAGGATCTCGCCCGTTCTCGGGTCCATGACGATGATGAAGCCGCCCCGGGCGCGGGTCCGCAGCACGGCCTCCTTCAGGTTCGATTCCACGGCGTGCTGGATGCGGCTGTCGAGGGTCAGGACGAGGCTCAGCTGCTCGTCCTTTTTGCCCGTGACGGAGCGCTCGGGCATGTAGAGCTTCTTGCCCCGGGCGTCGCGGCCCCAGAGGATCTTCTCGGGCTCTCCCCGCAGGTAGCCGTCGTAGCGCATCTCGAGGCCCTCGAGGCCGTTGGAGTCCATACCGACGAAGCCGAGGACCTGGCCGGCCAGTTCCCGGTTCGGGTAGAAGCGCTTGGGCTCCTGGATCAGGTAGACCCCCTCGAGCTTGAGGTTCTTGATCTGCTCGGACTGGGCGGGGGTGATCATGCGGGCGACCCAGCAGAAGTTCTTCGATTTGGCGAGCTGCTGCGCGATCGCTTTCTTGGGCTGCCCCGTCACGGCGGCCAGCTGGGCGGCCGCCTCGTCGATGTTGTCGATCTTGGACGGGTCGGCGAAGACGGAGTCGGCGAGGATGCTCGCGGCGAGCTTCTCGCCGTTGCGGTCGTAGATGATGCCGCGCTCGGGGTAGAGCTGGAGGGTCTTCTTGTGCTGCTTCTCGGCGAGGTTCTTGTAGGTCTTCCCCGTCATGATCTGCAGGTGAAAGGCGCGGAAGACCAGCGCGCAGAACAGCAGCCCGAAGAGCGCCATCATCGTGGCGATCCGGAAGCGGAACCATTTTCTGGGCTTGCCGTTCATTTGATCAGGACCACCTGCTCCCGCTCGGGGTATTGGAGCTTGAGCTTCTCCCGGGCGATGGACTCGATCCGCTGGGGCGACTTCAGCGTGGCGATCTCCACCTTCAGCCTCCGGTTCTCCTCCAGGAGATTTTCCCGGACGGTCATCTCCTCGGCGATGCGGTACTTGAGCTGCGTGTTGTGCAGATGGGACCAGACGTAGACGAGCGCCACGGCCACCAGCACGAGGAGCGACAGCACGAGCGTCGAGACGCGCAGGCCCGAGCCCTGCCGAACATCCATAGCCGCCCGGGGCCGTGCCACCTTCGCAACCGGCATCATCCGATCCTTTCCGCGGTTCTGAGTTTCGCGCTGCGCGCCCGGGGGTTTCGCTCCATCTCCCCCTCGCCGGGACGCACGGGCTTCCGGGTGACGACCCGCAGCCGGGGGCGCCCCCCGCAGGCGCAAACGGGAAGATCGGCCGGGCAGGTGCACCCCCGCGAGGCGTCGCGGAAGCACTCCTTGACCATCCGGTCTTCCAGCGAGTGGAAGGTGATGACGGAAAACCGCCCGCCTTCCCTCAAACAGTCGATCCCCGAGGCGAGGCCCCGGGCCAGGCTGTTCAGCTCGTCGTTGACGGCGATCCGGAGCGCCTGGAAGCTCCGCGTCGCGGGGTGGATCCTCCCGTGGCGCATGGGCGCCGGCATGGCGGCGGCGATGAGGGCCGCCAGCTCGTCCGTCGTTTCGATCGGCGCCGTCTTCCTCCTCTCGACGATGGCCCTCGCGATGCGCCGGGCCTGCCGCTCCTCGCCGTAGTCGCGCAGGATGCGCTCGAGCTCGCGCGCGTCGGCCCGGTTGACCAGGTCCCGCGCGCTCACCGGGGCGTCCCGGTCCATCCGCATGTCCAGCGGCGCGGGCTTCGAGAAGCTGAAGCCCCTTGCGGCCGCCTCGAGCTGGTGCGACGACACCCCGAGGTCGAGCACGATGCCGTCGACCCGTTCGATCCCGACCCGGGCGAGGATGTCCTTCAGGTCGGCGTAGTCGCCCTTGACGAGGACCGCGCGCCGCCCGAAGGGCTCGAGCGCCCGTGCCGATTCGGCCAGGGCGTCTTCGTCCCGGTCGATCCCGACCAGGATGCCGCCGGGGGCGGTGGCGGCCAGGATCGCCCTCGCGTGCCCGCCCCCGCCCAGGGTGCCGTCCACGTAGATGCCGTCCGGCCTGAGGTTGAGCGAGTCGAGGAGCTCCTCGAGCATGACGGGCTCGTGGTATGCGGAGGGCGCGCCTGCGTCGTTCATCGTTCTTTTCAAGGATCGCGGTGGAAGCGGACGCGGGAATCCCGCCGGGGGAGACGGGCCGTCAGATTCCCAGGTCGGCCATGTAATCGCTGAAGCTCTCGATGCTTTCGCCGGACTTGCGGATCTCCTCCTCGAACCGCTCCTTGCTCCAGATCTCGATGACCCGGACCATGCCGGCCAGGACGATGTCTTTCTCCAGCTTGGCGTATTCCCGAAGCGGCGGGGGGACCAGGATGCGGCCCTGGCTGTCGAAGGTGCAGTCCACCGCCCCGGACATGAAAAAGCGCTGAAACGCGCGGACCTCTTTCTTGAGGATGGATTGATGGGAGATTTTTTCTTCGAGGATCTGCCACTCGTCGAAGGGAAAGGCCATCAGGTAGCCGTCCCAGTTCGTGATGACCATGCGGTTGTCGTACTTCTCGGCGAAGACCTCGCGGAGCTTGGCGGGGAAGATGATTCTTCCTTTGTCGTCGATCGTATGGTAATATCTCCCCCGGAACACAGACATGCGAGAGATCCCTCCACAATCATCCACTTTGCTCCACCTGGATGCAATAGTAGGGCCGACTCCCGTCCCTGTCAAGGAAAAAGTTTAATTTCCGCTGGATTTTCGATTGATTTGATACTTCCGGACGGCCCGGCTGTGTTCGGGCAGCGTCTCGGAGAAGTGGTGGGACCCGTCGTTGCGGGAAACGAAGTACAGGTACCTTACGGGGGCGGGGTTCAGGACCGCCTCCAAGGCGTCCATGCCGGGGCTGCAGATCGGGCCGGGCGGGAGGCCGCGGTTGAGGTACGTGTTGTAGGGATTTTGGCGCTCCAGGTGCCTGCGCGTCAAATTTCCGTCGAAATTCTCGATGCCGTAGATCACCGTGGGGTCGCTCTGCAGCGGCATCCCTTTCTTGAGGCGGTTGCGGAAGACGGCCGCCACGATCGGCATCTCGCCCTTGAGCCCCGTCTCCTTCTCGACGATCGACGCCAGCGTCACCCACTGCAGCAGCGTCAAACCCTGCGACTCAGCCTTCGCGATCATCTCCGGCGTCACCTTTTCGCGGAACCGTCCCGCCATTCTCTCCAGGATCGCCCCGGCATCGAGGCCCCGGTAGAAGATGTAGGTGTCGGGGAAGAGGAAGCCCTCGGCGCTCGCCGCCGGGATGTTCAGGCGGCTCAGGGCTTCCCTGTCCCGGGCCAGCCGCAGGAAATCCCCCTCCTCGGCGAGGCCCTCGGCGGCGAGGCGCGCGGCGATCTTCCGCACCGTGAAGCCCTCGGGCACCGTGACGGGGCGCTTCTTGAAATCCCCGTCGATGAGTTTGCGCAGGATCTCGGCGGGCGGCTCGGACTTGGCGAATTCGTACTCGCCGGCCTTGACCCGTCGGGGGGCGTTGGCGATATGGGCCATGGCCCGGAACACGAGGCGGCTGCGGAGCAGGTCGTTGCGGTCGAGGAGGTCCACGACCTGGACGAAGGGCGTCCCGCGGGGGATGAACACGGTGACGGTCTCCCCGCCGGCGCCGGGGCCCGTGACGGTGCCGAGCATCCACAGGGCGGCGAGGACCCCCGCCGTCGCGGCGAGCGCGGCGATCACGAGGCGCCGGCGGCCGGGGCGTGCGAAGGGGTTCATGGGGAGCCGTCCTCGGGACCGGCCGCGGCGGGCCGGCCCTTCCGGTTGAGGTAGTCCTGCAGGATCACGGCGGCGGCGATGCGGTCCACCATGCCCCGCTTCTTCCTGCGCTTCACGCCCGCCTCGCGCATCAGTCCCTCGGCCTCCTTCGTGGAGAGGGTTTCGTCCCAGGCCGTCACGGGCACGGTCACGACGCCACGGAGGGCGGCGATGAAGCGGTCCACCTTTTCGCACTGGATGCCCGCCGAGCCGTCGAGCCGCAGGGGATAGCCCACGACGATGGCGCCGACCCCGTGCTCGGAGGCGGCCGCGGCGATGGCCCGGAGGTCCTTTTCCTTCGACGTGCGCCCGATCACGGCGATCCCCCGGGCGGTCATCTCCAGCTCGTCCGAGAGGGCCAGCCCGATGCGCTTCTCCCCGTAATCGATCCCGAGGATTCTCATGGGGGGTATATATAAAGGATAGGGGGGGATGTGCGCAAGGGCGGAAAGCACTCGGTAGGACGGGCCATGAAAGAATTTTGCCGGCTCAAAAGCGCTTTGCGACGGTTCTAAACTCCCTGCACTGCTCCGCCACAAACTCGCCCTCCGGGCTCAGACATGTGGCTCCGCGGCCGTTCCGGTTCGCTAAGAACCGTTCGCGACACCGGGGGCGCATCCCGCCAGGAGGCGCGATCATGTTCCTTCGCATCCTTGCCGGGGAGCAACCGCAGGTTGCGACAAAGCGCTTTAAATGAGCCTTTGCAAAACCCTTTCACAGCCCTTTCCTTTTCAGTAGGCGAGCTTTCCGCCCTTGCGGTCGGGTTTGGGATTGAGGAAAGGGGGGATTTCTGTTATTGCATAGCCTGTTCGCGCGGGATGCGCGCACCCAGGACGCCCATTCATGAAGCACATCATTCTCGGCACCGCAGGCCACGTCGATCACGGCAAGACCGCGCTCGTCAAGGCCCTGACCGGCGTCGACACGGACCGCCTCAAGGAGGAGAAGGAGCGCGGCATCACGATCGAGCTGGGCTTCGCGTCCCTTCCCCTGAAGAGCGGCGACACCCTCGGGGTCGTCGACGTGCCGGGCCACGAGAAGTTCGTCAAGAACATGGTGGCGGGCGCCACCGGGATCGACCTCGTGCTGCTGGTGATCGCCGCCGACGAGGGGGTCATGCCCCAGACGGTGGAGCACCTCGACATCTGCACCCTGCTCGGGATCCGCAACGGGATCATCGCGCTCACCAAGATCGACCTCGTCGACGCCGACTGGCTCGCCCTCGTGCAGGACGACGTCCGCCAGTTCCTGCAGACGACCTTCCTCGACGGGGCGCCCATCGTCCCGGTGTCCGTGGTCTCGGGCCGCGGGATCGCGGAGCTTCGGGACGCCATCGAGGCGACGGCCCTGCGGATCGGCGAGCGGGCCGACAGCGGCCTGTTCCGCATTCCCGTCGACCGGGTCTTCACCATGAAGGGGTTCGGCAGCGTCGTGACGGGCACCCTGGTCTCCGGAAGCGTGCGCGTGGGCGACGCCGTCGAGGTCCTCCCCCAGCGCATCCAGGCCAAGGTCCGCGGCATCCAGGTGCACAACGAGCCGCAGGAGCGCGCCGAGGCCGGGCAGCGCACCGCCATCAACCTGCAGGGCATCGAGCGCGCCGCGCTCAGCCGCGGCGACGTGGTGGCCCACCCCGGCGTCTTCGAGCCCTCGGAGCGGCTCGACGTCCACCTGGAGTATCTCAAGGGGGCCGGGCGGGTGCTGAAGAACCGGGCGCTTGTGCGCTTCCACACGGGGACGAGCGAGATCATGGCCCGGGTCATCCTCCTGGACCGCGAGGACCTCAAGCCCGGGGAGCGCGTCTATGGCCAGCTGCTGCTGGAGGAACCCGTCGTGGCCATGGGGCGTGACCGCTTCGTCCTCCGCAGCTACTCCCCCATCCGCACGGTGGGCGGCGGGGAGATCCTCGACCCCGATGCGGTGAAGCAGAAAAAGGCGAGGGAGAGCCATGCCGCCCAGCTGGAGACGCTCCGCACGGGAACGGAGGCCGAGCGGGCGGCCTTGATCCTCGGGCGCGCGGGGGTCCAGGGGCTCACCGCGAGCCGGCTGGCCGTCCGGACGGGGATCCCGCTGGCCGATCTGGAGCGGGTCCTGCAGGGCATGGCAGAGAAGAAGGCCGTTCTCCGCATCGACCGGGAAGAGACGCGCATCGTGTCGTTTCCCGCCTACCAGAGGCTCAAGGAAGACCTCCTGAAGGAAATCGGCCTCTACCACGAACGGTTTCCCCTGAAGGAGGGCGTGCCCAAGGAGGAGCTGCGGACGACGGCGGGCCAGGAGATCGAAAGCCGGCTCTACAACATGGCCCTCAAGGAGCTGGAGCACGAGAAGAAGATCGTCGCCGACCGGGAGCACGTGCGTCTCGCGGCCCACCGCGTCGATCTCAAGGGCGACCTGGGCGACCTGGGGGGGCGGATCGAGACGATCTACCGCGATGCGCAGCTTGCGCCGCCCTCCGTCAAGGAAGTTCTGGAGCAAGTGGGCGGAAAGAAGGCCGAGACCCTGAGCGTCCTCGGGGTCCTGCTCAACGAGGGGATCCTGGTGAAGGTCACCGAGGAGATCTACTACCACAGGGAACCGCTGGACAAGCTCCGCCAGGACTACACGGCGGCCCTCCTGAAGGCCGGGAAGGCCACGCCCGCCACCTTCAAGGACCTCACGGGGCTTTCCCGCAAGTACATCATCCCCCTGATGGAATATTTCGACGCGACCAAGCTCACGATCCGCGTGGGCGATCACCGGACGCTGAGGGAGCGGCAGCAGCGATGAAGACCCCCCCCCTCACGGAAGGGATCGAACGGTTGCGCCTGCGACGCTTCGACGGCAGGCGCTTCTCGACCGCCGGGGTGGAGGTGGTGCGCGAGGTGCTCCTGGAGGTCTTCGCCGACGGCCGCCGCATCGCGACGATCGCCTGCGCGGGACTTCACCTGCGGGAGCTCGCCGCCGGGTTCCTGAAGCAGGAGGGCCTGATCGGGGAGGCGGCGGACATCCGGCGGATGACCGTGTCGCCCGGGCGCGTCGACATCCTGACCCGGCGCGGCAGGGGGCCGGCCCCGTCGGCCGCGGCGGGAAAGACGATCGCCTCGAGCGGCGCCCGGGGCAGCCGCCTGATGAAGGTCCAGGCGAAGGGAACGTCCGCCGCACCGGCCCGTCCGACCCTGCGTGCACCGACGGTCCTGAGTCTCATGGATGCGCTGCTGGCGGCCACGGCGATCCACGAGCGCACGCGGGGCACCCACTGCTCGGCCCTCGCGGGGCCGGAGGGCATCGTGGCGGCGCGGGAGGACATCGGGCGGCACAACACGATCGACATGCTCTGCGGGTGGGCGCTCCTCGAGGGCGTCGACCCGGCCGACAAGGTCCTGCTGACGACGGGGCGCGTCTCCTCGGAGATCGTGACCAAGGCCTGGCGGATGGGGGTCCGCGCCGTCGTCTCCCACTCGGCGGCCACCTCGCGGGCCGTGAGGCTCGCGGAGAGTCTCGGGGTCACGGTCGTGGGGTACGTGCGGGGCGGGACGTTCGTCGTTTACGCGGGACCCCGGCACGTATTGCCGGCCGGGGCGCCGGGGGCGAAAGGCAGAAGGACCAGGTTCAAAGGGTGAAGGGAAAAACCGGGTGAAGACGATCTACGTCAAAGACATCAAGGCCGGCGAGAAGATCAAGAGCTCCTTTCTCGTCATGGAGAAGAACCTCGCCTACTCGCAGAAGGGGGCGCCCTACCTCAGCGTGAAGCTCCGCGACCGGACGGGGGACATCGACGGGCGCGTCTGGGACAACGTGGCGGCCCTCGACCCGCTCTTCCGGAAGGGCGACATCGTCTTCGTGCAGGGCCGCGCCGTGAGCTACCGCGACGCCACGCAGCTGGCCGTGCTCGACATCCGCAAGATGGAGGAGACCGGGCTCGACCCCTGGGACTACTTCCCGGGCACGAAGGGCGACGTGGAGGAGATGTTCGCCGCCGTCGAGGGCTTTGCGGCCACCGTGGGGAACCCCTGGCTGAAGCGGCTGCTGGAGGGGTTCCTGGGGGACGGGGAGCTGGCCGCGCGGCTCAAGAGGGCCCCGGCCGCGAAGGGGTTCCACCACGCCTATCTCGGGGGGCTGCTGGAGCACACCCTGTCCATGGTGCGGATCCTGGACTTCCTGGCGGGTCACTACCCGACGGCAAACCGCGACCTGCTGATCGCCGGCGGGATCCTGCACGACATCGGCAAGATCGACGAGTTCACCTACGATCGGGCCATCGACTACTCGACGCCGGGACGGCTCGTGGGGCACATCCTGCTCGGGGTCGAGATGCTCGACCGGAAGATCGCGGCGATCGAGGGGTTCCCGGCGGACCTGGCCCTGGAGCTCAAGCACATCGTGCTGGCCCACCACGGGGAGCTCGATTTCGGCTCGCCCAAGCGTCCCAAGACCGTGGAGGCCCTCATCGTCCACTACGTCGACGATCTGGACGCCAAGGTGATGGCCTTCCAGGAGTTCATCGGGAATTCCGGCGCCGAGGACTCGGAGTGGACCCTGTTCCACCGGTTCTTCGAGCGGTTTCTCTATAAAGGCGGGCATAAGGCATAAGGCATAAGGCGAAAGGCGAAAGGCGAAAGGCGAAAGGCAGGGATTGCTGTTTGCCTTCAGCCTGTCCTTTCGCCGAAGATCGCCCGCCCGATCCGGACGATCGTGGAGCCTTCCTCGACGGCCACCTCGAAATCGTCCGTCATCCCCATGGAGAGCTCCCCCATCGTGACGTTCGGGATGTTCTCGGCGGCGATGCGGTCGCGCAGCGCCCGCAGGCCGGCGAAGCAGGGCCTCGCCTTCTCGGGGTCGTCGTACCAGGGCGCCATGGTCATGAGCCCCCGGATGGAGAGGTTCGGCATCCCGGCGGCGATCGCGCGGATGAGCCCCGGCGCCTCGCCGGGAGGCGCACCGCTCTTCGATTCCTCCCCGGCCAGGTTGACCTCGATCAGCACGCGGCAGACGACCCCCGCGGCCGACGCGCGGCGGTTGAGCTCCTCGGCGAGGCTCATCCGGTTGACGGAGTGGATCATGTCGAAGAGGCGCACGGCGAAGCGGGCCTTGTTGGTCTGCAGGTGGCCGATGAAATGCCACTCCACGCTCTTGCCCAGGAGCTCGATCTTGCGCTTGGCCTCCTGGACGTAGTTCTCGCCGATGATGTCGATGCCCGCCTCGACGGCCTGCCGGATCCGGTCGTCGCCGACCGTCTTGGTGACGCCCATGAGCCGCACCGCGGCCGGGTCGCGGCCGGCCCGCGCGGCGGCGGCGGCGATCCGCTCCCGGATGCGGAGAATGTTTTCCCTCACCTCGGACATGCATCCCTCCCCGTGAAATCCACCAGGCCCAGCCCCTTGAGCGCCTCGACGAGCTCGCAGAGCGGAAGCCCCACCACGTTGGTCCAGGACCCGTGCACCTCGGCGACGAGCACGGAGGCCTTGCCCTGGACGGCGTACCCGCCGGCCTTGTCGTAGGGCTCGTCGGTCGCCACGTACCACTCCAGCTCGTCGTCGGGGATCTCCTTGAAACGCACCTGCGAGGAGACGGCCCTGCGGATGGGTTCGGCCCGCTCGCTGTTGAACAGGGTGAAGGCGGTGATGACCGTGTGGGCCCGCCCGCTCAGTTTGCGGATCATGCCCCTTGCCTCGTCCGGGGTCCGGGGCTTTCCCAGAAGCTCGCCGTCGATCGTCACGATCGTGTCCGCGCCCAGGACCCACCGGCCGGGACGCCGGGCGGCGACGGCCCGTGCCTTCGCCTCGGAGAGACGCAGGGCGTAGGCCTCCGGGGACTCGCCGGCGCGAGGGTCCTCGTTTACGTCGCTGTGCTGGACGGTGAATGCCACGCCCACCATCCGCAGCATCTCCTTGCGGCGGGGGGAGGCCGAGGCCAAAATCAGTCGTGTATCCAATCGGGTGTCGGCCATGCAAAACATCCCTTTCCGCTTCCGCCCGCCGGTGGTCGGCGGCCTGTCAGCCGCTTCTTTACCACAGAACGCAGGGCCGATAAAGGGAGGAGGCGCCCCGGGACGAACCTCCAGAAAAACAAGGCCTTTGATGCCTCGGAGACCGCGGCGCTCGTCCCCTTCCCCCGCCGGAGGCTGCTGGTATGCTTCGTGCATCGATGTCTTGGCGGTGAGGTGCGTACGGCCTGCAGAGGAGCGGCAGCGCCTGCGGCCCCAAGCGCCGCACGGGAGGATTGAAACAGGGCGAGGGAATGCGAATCGAGGCTCGAAAACCCATCGACGGAGAACCGTCCCCGCCGGTCGGCCAGGAGGAGTGCCTGAAGGCCCTCTTCGACGCGGTGCACACGGGCATCCTGGTCATCGATCCGGCCGCGCACCGGATTCTCGACGTCAACCCGGCGGCGTCGCGCATGATCGGCCTTCCCCGCGACGAGATCGTCGGCTCCGTCTGCCACCGCTTCATATGCCCCGCCGAGGAAGGCGCCTGCCCCGTGACGGATCTCGGCCAGGCGATCTACCAGTCGGAGCGTGTCCTGCGCTCGGCCGACGGCCGCGAGATCCCCATCGTCAAGACCGTGGTGCCGGCGTCCATGAACGGCAGGCGATGCCTCATCGAGAGCTTCGTCGACATCTCCGAGCAGAAGCGCATCCAGCGGGCGATCGAGGAGAGCGAGCGGCGGATGCGGGAGCTGGCCGACTTGCTGCCGCAGATCGTCTTCGAGACGGACGTGGCCGGCCGGATCACCTTCGGCAACCGCAGGGGCCTCGAGGTGCTGCAGTACACCCCGGAGGACCTGGCGCGGGGCGTCAACGCCCTCGACATCTTCGTCCCCGAGGACCGGGACCGCATCCAGCGCAACATCATCCGGATCCTGAAGGGCGAGGTCCTGACCGACGTCGAGTACACGGCCCGGCGCAAGGACGGGCGCACGTTCCCCGTGATGATCAACGCCTCGCCGATCCTGCGGGGCGGCCGGGCCGCGGGCATCCGGGGCATCGTGATCGACATCACCGACATCAAGCGGACGGAGAAGGCCCTCCGGGAGTCCGAGGCGATGTACCGGGCCCTCTTCGACGGTTCCGGCACGGCCATGGTGATCATCGAGGACGACACCACCATCGCGCTGGCGAACGCGGAGTTCGAGAGATTCACGGGGCTCTCGCGGGCCGAGATCGAGGGCCGGCGCAGCTGGATCGAGTTCACGCCCCCCGAGGAACTCCAGCGCCTCATGACCTACCACGAGACGCGCCGCGAAAACCCCGACGCGGCCCCGCGCCGCTATGAGCTCAAGATGCGAAACGGCGAGGGTTGCATCCGTCACGTGCTGCTGAGCGTGGCCATGATCCCGGGCACCGCGAACAGCCTCGCCTCCCTGCTGGACATCACCGAGCGCAAGCAGGCCGAGGAGGGCCTGAGGAAGGCCAAGGAGGAGGCCGAACGGGTCAACCGGGAGCTCGAGGCCATCAACCGCCAGCTCGAGGAGTCCATCGAGCGGGCCGGCATCATGGCCCAGGCCGCCGAGGCGGCCAACCGCGCCAAGTCGGAGTTCCTGGCCAACATGAGCCACGAGATCCGAACGCCCATGAACGGCATCATCGGGTTCACGACCCTGCTGCTCGAGACGGATCTCGACGGCGAGCAGCGCGAGTACGCCGAGGCCGTGAAGGGGTCGGCGGAAAACCTGCTGGCGCTCATCAACGACATCCTGGACGTCTCGAAGATCGAGGCGGGGAAGCTCACGATCGAGCTCATCCCCTTCGACCTGCGCACCACGGTGGAGAAACTCGCCGATTTGCTGGCGGTCAAGGCCGACGAGAAGGGGCTGAGCCTGATCGTGCAGTACCTCTGCGGGCCCGTGCGCCGCGTGATCGGCGACCCGGGGCGCATCCGGCAGGTGCTGACCAACCTGGTGGGCAACGCCGTCAAGTTCACCGAGCAGGGCCACGTCATCATCCGCGTCGGCTGCGAGACGAAGCCCGACGGCCCGCCGGTGTTTCACTTCAGCGTGGAGGACACGGGGATCGGCATCCCCGAGGAGAAATTGGAGTACATCTTCGAGAAATTCACCCAGGCCGACGCGTCCACGACGCGCCGCTACGGCGGCACGGGCCTGGGCCTGGCCATCTCCAAGCAGCTCGTCGAGTGCATGGGCGGCTCGATCGGGGTGACCAGCCGGGAGGGGAAGGGCTCCACGTTCCGGTTCTCCCTGCCCATGGCGATCGATGAGGAGGCCGTCTCCCCGGTCGTCGAGGAGGCCGATCTCTCGGGCGTCCGGCTTCTCATCGTCGACGACCGGGAGATCAACCGCCGGACCCTGGAGGAACAGGTCGCAGGCTGGGGCATGCGCTACGCGAGCTGCCGCTCGAGCGACGAGGCCTACCGGATCCTGCTCGAGGGCCACGAGGCCGGGGACCCCTTCCGGATGGCCGTCATCGCCTACCACGACGAGCACAGCGCGAGCGAGGAGCTGGGCCGAAAAATCAAGCAGGACGAGCGCCTCCGGCCCACCGTGCTCATCATGATCGCCTCCATCGGCAAGCGCGGCGACGCCAGGCGGATGCAGGACGTGGGTTTCGCGGCCTACCTGGTCAAGCCGGTGCACCAGTCCATCCTGATGGACGCCCTGGCGACGGCCTGGAGCGCCGCCCTGAAGGGGCAGACCCTGCCGCTCATCACCCGGCACAGCCTCGCCGAGGCCCGCGCGGAGAAAAAGGCGCCCGGGCCTGCAGCGGTGGCGGCCGCGCGGGTGCGCGTGCTGGTGGCGGAGGACAACCCCGTGAACCAGAAACTGGCCGTCCGGATGCTCGAGAAGTTCGACCTGTCCGTGGACGTCGCGGCCAACGGCCGGGAAGTCCTCGAGAGGCTGGGGCAGGCCGCCTACGACCTCGTGTTCATGGACTGCCACATGCCCGAGATGGACGGCTACGAAGCCACGGCGTCGATCCGGCAGGCCGAGCGGGAAAGCGGAAGGCATCTGTCGATCGTCGCGATGACGGCCAACGCCATGCAGGGCGACCGGGAGAAGTGCCTCGCGGCCGGCATGGACGACTACATCACGAAGCCCATCCGCCGGGAGGCCATCGAGGAGATGCTCCGGAAGTGGATACCTGTCAAGAGATAGAAGTCAGGAAGCCGGGAAGTCAGGAAGAGCGGAAAAGGCGAACAAGAGAAAAGACCGGAGAGACAAATGAACTTCAATGAGATGGCGGAGACGATCGGGCTCGACGAGCAGGACTTCCGGGAGATGGCCGAACTGTTCGTCAGCGTCGGCGCGGCGGACCTCGACAAGCTGCGCGAGGCCTACGCAGCGCGTAACAGCCAGGGCGTCGTGATGTCGGCCCATTCCCTGAAGGGGGCCTCGGCCAACCTGGGGTTCAGCGACATCTACGAGATCGCCCGGCGCGTCGAGGCGGATGCCCGTGCGCAGAAGCTCGACGGGGCCGGCGAGGCCATCGGGGAGCTCGAGCGGAAGCTCGCCGCGATCGCCGCGGCCCTCGGGCATCCTTGAGCGCTTCGAGGGGCCTGCCCCCGGCCCCGGAAACGAAACTGCGAGACCCCCGGTCCGCGCCGGACCGGGGAGGGTTGACCGAATGAACGAACAGGACGTGTCCATCCTGATCGCCGTCGACGATCCCGTCGAAAGCGGGCTGCTGGCAAAGACCCTCGCCGGCGCCGGGTACCGCTGCATCGAGGCCGTGACGAGCGGCCCCGGGGCCCTTGCCGCCTTGGAACGGGAGCCGTTTCCCATCGTGATCGCGTCGGCGGAGCCGGCCGGCCTGGGCGGCTGCGAACTGTGCCGCGCCATCCGCGCCCGCGGGGCGGCCGCCTACGTCTATGTCCTGATCCTCGCGCGGGGCAGGCGCAAGGCGCTCGTCCTGAAGGCGCTGGCGGCCGGGGCGGATGCCGTCCTGGCCCGGCCCGTCGACCCGGCGGAACTGTCGGCCCGCATCGCGGCGGCGCGGCGGATCGTCGATCTCGAGCGGTCCCTGCGGCTGACGAACGAGGAAGTCCGCGCCCTGTCGATCCGTGACCCCCTCACGGGGGTCTTCAACCGGGTGTACCTCATGGAGCGCCTGCCGCAGGAGCTCAAGCGCTCCCGGCGGTACGGGCGTCCGCTGTCGCTGATCATGTGCGACATCGACCACTTCAAGACCGTCAACGACCGTCACGGGCACGGCGCCGGCGATCGGGTCCTGAAGGATTTCGCGGGCCGGCTGGCCGGCTCGATCCGGATCGACATCGACTGGGTGGCCCGCTACGGCGGCGAGGAGTTCCTCATCGTCCTGCCGGAGACGGATCTCTCCCCGGCCGGCGTCGTGGCGGAGCGGCTGCGGCGGCTCGTCGCGGAGACCCCCTTCGGGCTCAGGGACGGGGGGGTCCGCATCACGGCCAGCTTCGGGGTCGCCAGTTACCGGCCCGCGCTGCAGAGCGGGCGGGTCACCTTCGACCAGCTGATGGAGCAGGCCGACGCGTTCCTCTACCAGGCCAAGCGGGCGGGGCGCAACGCGGTGCGGGGTGCGGAGGCCCGGGACGCCGAAGCGAAAGGATGCACGGCATGAAGAAGAAAAAGATCCTCGTCGTCGACAACCACCCGATCATCCTCGAGTACATGTCCAAGCTCCTGAGCAAGGACGGGCACGAGGTCCGCACCTCGGAGGACGGCCTGCACGCCCTGGATCTGCTCGAGCACTGGCGGCCCGACGTCATCTTCGTGGACCTCATCATGCCGAACATCGACGGCCGGAAGCTCTGCCAGATCATCCGGGCCATGCCCGAGATGAAGGACACCTACCTCATCATCCTCTCGGCCGCGGCCGCCGAGGAGCAGATCGACTTCCGGGCCATCGGGGCCAACGCCTGCATCGCCAAGGGGCCCCTGGACAAGATGGGCCAGTACGTGGCCGCCGCGCTCCACGACGCCGAGCACCGCCGGACGCGGGAGGTGCAGGAACGGATCTTCGGAGTCGAGAATCTCTATTCGCGGCAGATCACGAAGGAGCTGCTCACCATCTGGAAGCATTTCGAGGTCGTGCTGGGCAGCCTCTCCGAGGGCATCCTCGAGATCACCCCGGGGGGCCGCATCGTCTACGCCAACCCCACGGCCATCGCCCTCATCGGCGTCCCCGAGGAGCGGCTGCTGGCCTCGAGCGTGCTGGGGCTCTTCGACGCGAGGGACAAGGAGCTCGTGCGGGGCATGATCGACCGCGTGACGGCCGAGGCGAGCGTGGCGGCGGCCGACAGCCCCGTGCACTGCAACGACCGCGAGTTCATGATCAAGCTGCTGCCGATCCGCGACGAGATGAAGCGGACCCTCATCATGGTGCTCGAGGACGTCAGCGAGCACCGCCGCATCGAGGCGCAATTCCAGCACGCCCAGCGGATGGAGGCGGTGGGGACGCTGGCCGGCGGCATCGCCCACGACTTCAACAACCTGCTGATGGTCATCCAGGGCAACATCTCGCTGATGCTCTACGAGCTGGACCCGAAGCACCCCTTCTACGAGCGGCTCAAGAGCGTCGAGAAACAGGTCCAGAGCGGGTCGCGGCTCACGGCGCAGCTGCTGGGCTACGCCCGCAAGGGCCGCTACGAGGTCCGCCCGATCGACCTCAACCACCTCGTCGAGGAGGCCTGCGAGACCTTCAACCGGACGCGCAAGGAGATCCTGATCCACCAGGAGCTGGCCCGCGACCTCTACGCCATCGAGGCCGACGCCGGGCAGATCGAGCAGGTCCTCATGAACCTCTTCGTCAACGCCGCCGACGCCATGCCGGGCGGCGGGAGCCTCGTCGTCCGGACGGCCAACACGGACCATCATGCCATGCAGGGCAAGCTCTACAACCCCAAGCCGGGCAACTACGTCCTGATCACCGTGTCGGACAGCGGCACGGGCATGGACCGCAAGACCATGGAACGGATCTTCGAGCCCTTCTTCACGACCAAGGAGATGGGGCGCGGCACGGGGCTGGGCCTGGCTTCCGTCTACGGCATCGTCAAGGGCCACGGCGGCTTCATCGACGTGGAGTCCGAGAAAGGCAAGGGGACGACGTTCCGGATCTACCTGACCGCCACGGACAAACCCGTCGCGCGAAACGGCGCCGAGGCGCCCGAGCCGATCCGCCGCGGCACCGAGACGATCCTGCTGGTCGACGACGAGCAGATGATGCTCGACATCGGCCGGGATCTCCTGCAGGCGATGGGCTACCGGGTGATCACGGCGCGCGACGGCGAGGAGGCCGTGGAGATCTACCGGGGCCGCAGCGACGAGATCGATCTCGTGCTGCTCGACATCGTCATGCCCCGGATGGGCGGGGGGCAGGCCTTCGATCGCATCAAGGCCGTCAACCCCGCGGCGAAGGTGCTCCTGCTGTCGGGCTACAGCATCGACGGGGAGGCCACGAAGATCCTCTCGAGGGGCTGCAACGGCTTCATCCAGAAGCCCTTCAACCTGGAGCAGCTCTCGCGGAGCGTCAAGTCGGTCCTCACCGGCAACGGCAAGCAGAAAAAAGGCAACGGGGGGACGGGTCTGGCCCGGGGCATCCGTGCCTGAGGCCGAGACCCCAAAGGATCGCGGCATGTCATCAGAACATCGGAACGGGACGGCGGAAGCCGGCGCGGGCAAGGGGACGGTTCTCATCGTCGACGATCACCCCGTGAACATCCGGCTCCTCGAGAAGATCCTGGGCGCCGCGGGCTACCGGACGCTGGCGGCCGAAAACGGCCCGGACGGCCGGGCCCTGGCCGCCGGCCGCCAGCCGGATTTGATCCTGCTGGACATCATGATGCCCGGGGAGAGCGGGTTCGAGTCCTGCGAGAAGCTCAAGCGGGACCCGCAGACGGCCCACATCCCCGTCGTGTTCCTGTCGGCCAAGGCGGACACGGAGAGCAAGGTCACGGGGCTGACCCTCGGGGCCGTGGACTACATGACCAAGCCCTTCGACAAGAAGGAGGTCCTCGCGCGGGTGGGCCGGCACCTCGAGACGCGGGACGCCTACCGGAGCATCATCGAGCTGCAGGCGGCCAAGCTCCGGCAGGTCCACGAGGCCCAGCAGGCGATCCTGCCCCGGCCGGTGGAATTCCCCGAGGCCGCCTTCGGCGTGAGCTATACCCCCATCATCGAGGCCGGCGGGGATTTCTACGACGTCTTCCCCGTGGGGGACGGGGCCTTCGGCTATTTTGCCGCCGACTTCAGCGGGCACGACATCCGCACCTCCTACAACACCTTCGCCCTCAAGGCCCTGATCAGCCAGAACACGGGGCCGCACATCCCGCCGCAGGAGACGATGCAGGTCATCAACCGCGTCTTCACGAGCCTCATGAAGAACGGCGAGCACCTCACCGGCGTCTACGTGCGGCTGGACCGCGGGGGCTCCGAGCTCACCGTCGTCAACGCCGGGCACCTGCCGGTGCTGCACCTCTGCCGGGAGGGCGGGATCCGGGCCCTGGCCGCCGAGGGCGACATCCTGGGGGTCTTCGAGGACGTCCTGTTCGAGCCCCTCCGCGTGCCGGTCCGGGCGGGGGAGCGGTTCTTCCTCTACACGGACGGGCTGCTCGAGGTCTTCGGGGAGGACCCGCGCGGCCGCGAGGAAGGGATGGACGCGCTCATGGCCTGCTGCGCCGAGACGAGGGAGCTGCCGATCGGAAGGGCCGTCGACGAGATCGTGTCCCTGATCTGCCCGGACCGGGGTCGGCTGCAGGACGACGTGCTGCTGCTCGGCGTCGAGGTTTGACGGCCCCGGGGCCGTCGGGACCGGTTCTTGCAAAGACAGGGAAGTCGGAACGCAGGGTCTGGTGGCATGGATATCTTTGACGTCGACCGGGCTCCGGGGAGCCTGGACATCTTCTTCTCGCCGAAGCTGCGGTACATCGACCGGGCGGGCGAGGAGACGGAACGATTCCTCGAGGAAAACGCGGCGGGGGTCAACCCCTTCGGCGTGCTGCTCGTCATGCGGGAGGCCCTCACCAACGCGGTGCTCTACGGGAGCCGCCACGAGGAGGATTCGAAGATCCGCTACAGCCTGCGGCTCGCCGCCGGCACGCTCACCATGGAGGTGGAGGACGACGGCGACGGCTTCGACTGGAGGAGCCGGTCGGCCGAGGTGCCCGACATCGAGTCGGAGTCCGGCCGGGGGATGGCGATCATGACGGCCTACGCCTCCGGCTTTCGATACAACGACAAGGGGAACCGGCTCGCCGTCTTCTGGCGCTGCCCGTGACGGCCCGGGCCCCCGTGACCATTCGTCAAGCCCATTGAACAGACAGGAGGTTTCATGGAAAACGCCATCCAACAGCCGAAGCAGACGCTGATCGCCCCGGGCAGGGACATCGTCGCCTCCTACGCCCAGGAGCTGCGGCGCAACCTGTGGTCGCTCATCGAGGACGGGGTCACGGACGTGACGATCGACCTGTCCGGCGTGCAGATGATCGACTCCATCGGTCTCGGGGTCCTGATCGCGGCCCACAACTCGCTCAAGAAGAAGCAGGGCCGGCTTGCGATCACCCATGTCTCCAAGGAGATTCTGGGCCTGCTGAAGACCATGCGACTCGACCGTCACTTCGACATCCGGGAGTAGCGAAAGACGCCGCAGGGCCGGACGCTGCGGCCGGCCCCGGCCGAAAAAGGCGGACTCCCCCGCAGGCGCGCCGCGCGTGCCCGCCGGGGAGCCTGCCCGCGGCGCGCCGCCTTCCCGCGCATCCCCTGTTTCTCCCCTGTCCTTCTTGACATCCCCGACGCATTGGTGCATCTAGGGTGCAGTCTCCGGGGTTCCGAATGGACGCCGGCGATACGGACACCGCCCGGTATGGCACCGGTCTGCGAAGGAGGGTCC
>Ga0209506_1001609_pt1 | contig 22810 bp, 16 predicted proteins | sample AD_JPNHG2_MetaG_FD_184409 | JGI IMG/M metagenome (GOLD analysis project Ga0209506, IMG submission 184409) | Active sludge microbial communities of municipal wastewater-treating anaerobic digesters from Japan - AD_JPNHG2_MetaG (SPAdes) (version 2) | ecosystem: Engineered > Bioreactor > Anaerobic...
TCAGCTCACTGCCCCTGATCTTTCTGATCGTCAACATCCCTCCCGCTCCTTTCCGCAAGATATCCGACCGGTTGCTCTGCTGATGCTTCCATCCGCAGTCTATGTAAGCAAAAAAGCCGGATTCCGTCTACCCCGAAGTGTTTCCCTGATAAACAACGCGCGAGCCCAGTTCAAATAAAAACGCCCTGGATTGACGATCCGCATTGGAAGATTTACGATTGCAACCCATCACAGAAAGGTCATCACGCAGAAAGCACTGTTATGAAACTTCCTGTCACGATCATGATGATCGCGCTCGCGGCCTTATGTTTCGCCTCTCCCGTGACCGAAGAGGTGTACGCCAAACTCGGCAAGAAATATGACGCCCGGACTGATCCGCCATTCGCGCCTGGCACGGAGCGTTTCGTGGCTTGGCGCGACCCCGCCAAGGCTGAAAGATCGGATCGGACTGAGGGACTGTTCCGTCAACTTCGAGACATACGGCGCAAGGGCCGGTTCGTCTATTCCTGGACACACCCGTGGCCCGAAGCGGCGCAAGAGTTTCGCGTGATGACGGAGAACGGTCCCGTGCCGAAAGCGCCGGACGATTCGGATTTCGTAGGCGGATTTGCCCGTAAATTCGGCTGTAATCCGGTGATGTATTTCACCGATTTCTACTTCGTGACGGGAACATGGCAGACCCCTGAACGTTACGCCGAGACGCGTGCATCCCTACTCGGGATGATCCGCAAGGCCTGGCGCATGTATCAGGCGGTGCCGGTTTTCAGTTGGCATGTGGAAAACCCCTACGTGCCGGCTGGCTGGCGGGACGTGAAGTACGGCGATGCGCCTTATCGTTACCGCTACGCATCACCCGGATATCCTGCCGAACATGCCCGTGTGATCCGCGAAATCCTCAGTGGGCAGGGGAAGACTTGCGGTTCCGGCCGTTCGAACGGGACAACGGGAACACCCTACGCTACCCCGCGTGCCTGGTATGACGCGCGGTTGGACGACATCGCGTCGTTTCTGAAGGAACTCAAGGACGAGGAAGCGAAGCCCATCCCGGCGGTGGTTCGGCTTTTCCACGAATGCGAGGTCGATTGGCACTGGTGGGGCGGCAAGTCTGCCCTCACCCGCGAGTACATCATGCTCTTCCGCTACACCGTCAACCGCCTGCGGGAGTCTGCCGGCGGAGGCAGGGACCTGCTTTTCGCCTATTCAACGGACCGTTATTGGAAGACTGCGACCTCTGCTGACGGCGCAGGCGATTTTCTCTATCGTTATCCAGGCGATGACGTCGTGGACATCGTCGGGTTTGACGATTACTCGATTGGAACCGGCAACGATGACGAAGTCGCCAAACGCTTGGCGAGTACCATCGAAAAGATGAAGATGGTGTCGGCGTTCGCCGTCGCGCATGGTAAGGCATCCGGACTTTTCGAGACTGGCGTCCGCGGTGCACGCGACGACGCCTACGACTGGATCTTCGCCGCGATGACGGCGCCCGGTGTTGCGTTCGGGTTCGTCAACACCTGGGGTGGGGGATATACCATGCCGGAGACGGAAGCGGGCATCGCGTGCTGGAAGCGTTTTCTCGCACGCCCGGAAGTGGTCACATACGGTGCCGATGTTCGCTTGGTGCCGTGAAATGGCATCGATCAGTTGCAGGGGGAGGCGAGTAAAAGCGCGTGGTGGAGATGAAGCACATTTGGGAACGCGGGGTTCCGTGAACTGATTACGGCAGAATCCGTGTCGTGTCTTTCAAAGCGTCCACCGGTGTGGTTAAATAATCGGCGTTTATGTCCGCCAGAATGACAGATCCGGTGATCGAGGAAATCCGCGCGCGCGTGGACATTGTCGAACTCATCGGCGCGCGCGTGACGCTCAAGAAATCGGGTGGCACCTTCAAGGGGTGCTGTCCTTTTCACCGCGAAAAGACCCCCTCGTTTCACGTCAATCCGGCCAAACAGTTTTACCATTGCTTCGGCTGTGGCGAGAGCGGTGATGTTTTCACCTTTCTCATGAAGCAGGACGGTCTGACCTTTCAGGATGCGGTGCGCACGCTGGCCGAGCGCGTGGGTGTGACGCTCACGCAGGATGTCGACTACAATGCCAAAGGACGCGAGGTGTTGCTCGCCATCCATGCGGAATTGGCCGCGTTCTATCAGCGCTGTCTGGCCAAAACCCGCGAAGCTGAACCCGCGCGCCAGTACCTCGCCAACCGTAAGCTGCCAGCCGAGATCATCGAACGTTTCGGTATCGGTTACGCGCCGACGCGGCCGCGCGATGCTTTGCTGCAATGGGCGAAAAAATATGGGTACACGCCGGAGCAGCTCGTTTCCGCCGGTATCCTCTCGCCGCCCAACAAACCTGATCGTCCGGACGATTACTATGATCGTTTTCGCGGTCGCCTGATGTTCCCGATTTGCGACCGCCGCAGTCGCGTGGTGGCCTTCAGCGCGCGCATCCTTGATACAAAATCGCATCCCGCGAAGTATGTGAACAGCCCCGAGACCGAGATCTTCACGAAGAGTCACGTGCTGTACGCGCTCGACAAGGCTGCGGCCAAGATCGTCAAACATCCGCACCGCGAGGCCATCATCTGCGAAGGACAGATCGACGTGATCCGCTGTCACGCTTGCGGGTTCGAGACGGCCGTCGCTTCGCAGGGGACCGCCTTCACGCAGGAGCATATCGCGCTGCTCAAGAAGCACGCCGACAGCGTGGTGCTGGTTTTCGACGGTGACAGTGCGGGGCGCAAAGCCGCATTGCGCACCGGTGCACTCTTCCTCGAGGCGGAGATGCCGGTGCGTGTTGCCTCTCTGCCGCCGGGCGAGGACCCCGATTCACTGCTGCGCGACAAAGGGCCCGCGGCCTTTCGCGAACTGTTGGAGGGGGCGTCCTCGATCACAGCCTTTCAGATCGAGACCCTCTTGAAGGCAGAGGAGCATCCCGACGCCATCGATGCTGTGAACCGTGTTGCGCGCGCGGTGCTGGAGATGCTCGCAGGTTGTCCCGGTGCGGTGCTGCGCACCCGGTTGTTGCAGGAAGCCGCTGCGCGCCTGCACATGCCTTACTCGGCGTTGGAGGCCGATCTCGGCAAGCACATCGAGACCTTACGTCAGCGTGCCGTCTACGAGACAACCTCGCGCACCGATCCCGCCGCACGTGCCTCGCGGCTGTCGGCTGAGGATCGTACACCGTCACCGGAGGAGTTGGACGGCGACGGGGCGCTCGATGTCCCGCCGTCTCCCGATCCGCCCTCGCGCGCCGAATTTTTGCTGTGCGAGTTTCTGGTGGAACACGAGCACGACGGCGTGGTATTGGGTCTGGTTGATCGCCACCTACCGTCAGAAATCCTGCCGCATCCCTTTGCGCGTGCACTGGTCGAGGCGCTGCTGATGCAGCATCGCAGCGGCGGTGACCGTCTGGTGGAACTCTGCCAAACGGTCGATCCGGTTTGGCGGTCGCTACTCGGGGACCTGCTGGCCAACAAGAACAAGATGCTGAGCGCGCGCGAGATGACCAAAGAAAAGGCGGCGCGCGACCTGATCAAGGCGCTCTGGATCATGCGTCTCAAAGAGGTGCGCGCGCGGCTTTGCGCTGATAACGCCCCCGAGAATGACCGTCCACGCTTCCAGCTTTCGCGTCTCATCAAGGAACTGGAGACCAAGCCGTGGGATAAGATTGCAGGCCTCATGTGCGCGGCCACGGCATCCGCTCTCACCCCGGGTGCGGAGCGTCTGGATGCCCTGCCGCTTTCGGCGGCGGCTGCGGCTGCACCTTCCGCACGTGCAGCGGATAGCGCATGCGTAGCTGCTGATCCAGCAGAATTTCCACCCAGTGAGTCCCCTCTTGACGAAATGCTAGATTGATGAAGACCTCGACGGTCGTCGCGACCTGCTGATCGTTCGAGAGGCGGATCGGTACCGGTTGGCCCTCTCCCACCACCGTCACGCCGTCCGGTGCCACAATCCGCGACTTCTGGGTGAACTCTCCCTCACCCGCGCACCAGCGGTTCATCAGGCAAATGCGCGGGCAGACAGGCTGGTTCACAGCCTGAACAAGGCCGTCGAAAATACCGATCAGCATGAATTTTCCGTTGCGCTCTTGCCGCACATCGTCACACAACAAACTCGCCTGCAGGTCGGGTATCATAAAAGGTCTCCTCTCGTTGGGGTATAGCATAGCGTTTCCCCGTCCCCGCGTCGAGTCTGGGATAAGGTGACGGTCAGACGGATTGAAGAAACCGCTGGTCTAATTAGGAGTGGAAAGGCGGTGGTCGGCTGGTGTATCATAAAAGCGATTTTCGGCAAGGGAGCCGTGTAAAATGTCTTCATCGGGAGTAAGCAATGAAAAGACGTGATTTTCTCAAGGCTTCTGCCTTGGCTGGGGCGTTCCCTCTCTTTAACATAGGCTGCGTCGGTTTCGGCCAGGGCCGTGTGCGTCAGATTGCCAAGGGGGCGAAGCTGCGCGTGGCGCTGATCGGTTGCGGCCTGCAGACCCACAGCATGATCGATGGCGCACTGTGCGAGGATCTGGTGGCGATCGTCGATCCGGATCCGAATCGCATCGATGCCCTGACCCAACACGTCGCCAAGACCTGTAATGCCGCCGATCGCGCCAACTTCGGTTCGGCCAAACGCTTTGCGACCTATCAGGACATGTTCGACAAGATGGGCGACGGGATCGACGCCGTCCTCATCGAGACACCGAACCACCAGCATGTGCTGCCGGCCGTGATGGCGATCCGTCGCGGCATCCACTGCTTCCTCGACAAACCCCTCTGTCTGACTGCGGCGGAAGGAACCCTCCTGCTGGAGGAGACGCGCAAACGGCCCGGGATCGTCACCCAGTGCGGCACCTACGGTCACACTTTCCCGTCGATGAAGTACTGCGTCGACCGCATCAAGGAAGGGGCCTTGGGCGAAGTACGGGAGGTCTGGGCCTATGACGACCGCTGCAACTCGATCTATCAGCGTCCGCCGAGCGCACCCCCGCCGAAGGGGATGGACTGGGATCTCTGGTGCGGCGGCTCACCCATTTGCGATTACTATCCGGAGACCCCCGATCAGGACGGCATGCATCCGCACGGCTGGCACAGTTGGCTGGGTTACGGCAACGGATCGATCGGTAACCTCGGCATGCACATCATGGACGTGGCCTTCTGGGCGCTCGACCTGAAGGAGCCATCCGAGGTCATCTGCCACGACGCGCAGTTCGCACTGCAGGGCGCATGGGCTTATCGCGATGCCTTTGAGTTCCGTTTTCCTGCGACAAAGGAGCGTGGCGAGGTGACACTCCATTGGTGGGACGGCCTCAAGGATGGTGTGCCCTACACCAAGGAATACGTCAACAAGTTCGGCCTGCCGCACAAGCGCGAACACCTCAACATCCCGCCGATCGTGCTCGAAGTTGAGAAAAAGAACGGCTTTACCAACGATCCGTTCTACAAGAACGGCGTGCTCTTCCGCGGCAGCAAGGGCGACCTCTGGTTCACACATCACGGCGGCTATCGTTTCATGCCGCGCAAAAACGGCTGGTGCATGCCGCGCGTGGACCGTCCGCACGACTTCAATTACCGTCTCGTGACGCCGGCGCACTTCAAGGAGTTCTACGCGGCGATCCGCGAGAGGCGCGAGGCGAATGACTGCTTCGAGTATTCCGTTCCGCTCGCGAAGACCGTGTGCCTCGGCAACATCGCATCGCTCGCCGGCAAAGGCTCCGTCCTGAAGTGGGACGGCCATCACGTCACGAACAACGCCGAAGCCGACAAGCATGTCACCAAGACTTATCGCAAGGGGTGGAACCCGTTCCAAGCTTAACCCTGACAAGCCCCTCCAGTGAGAGGGCGCCGAACACTGAAAGGACCATCGTCATGAGTGCTTGGGGTAGTGTGTTGGCCGCAGTGATGTTGCAAGGGCCTTATCCGCTTCTCGTCACGCCGTGGACGGAGGACGCGAAGCTGGATGTTCCCGTTCTCGTCAAGGAGGCGGATTACGTCAACGCGTGCGGCGTCGGCGGCATCATCTGGCCGCCAGCAAACGAGGTGCTGGGCACCCTTAAGAAAGACGAATACACCGACGGCCTGCGGGCCCTCGCGAAGCGTTCAGTCGAGGCCAAGTACGAGGCGCGCATCACGGCGATCTGTCCGGGCAAGACGAGCGAAGACGCCGTGAAACTGGGTGCGCTTGTGCAGTCGATTGCCGACGAGACGGGCGCGAAGATGGCGATTCTGGCGCGTCCGCCGGATAACGCCACCAACCAGCTGATGATCGCCGACCATTACCGCGCCTTTGCCAAAGTGGTGAAGATGCCCGTGATCATTCAGACCTATAACGGGAAGAGTCCGCAGCCCGATGTGGCTGTCGTCGTCAAGCTGGCGCAGGAGTTTCCGGACATCTACGGTTATGTTAAAGAGGAGTCACCGGGCCTGCAGGTCAACGCCCGCATGGAACAGCTTCTGTCTCATCCCGAGATCAAGATGGTCTTCAGCGGCTGGGGCGGCAAGGGCTGGATCTATCAGGGCTCCCGAATCGGCACAAAGGGGCTCATCACGCAACGTCCCGCTTACGCCAGCCTCTTCGTTAAGGTCTATAACCGCCTTGCGGCGGGAGCGGATGCCTCCGATCCCGAGCTGGCCGACGCCTACACCAAGTACCTCTACATGACCAACCTTGGCGACGTCTTCTCCAGCGGGGGCGATGATGCGATGCGCGACGTGCACCTCTATGTCCTCCAGAAACTCGGCATCTTCCGCAACCGCCTGACGCGCGACGTTAAGGGTAAGGTCACGGAGTTCGCAATGACCGACAAGATGAAGGCCGAAGTGGAAGCGCGCATGCAGTACTGCGGACTGCTCAAGTGATTACAGGGGCCTGATGAAAGAGTCCCAGTAAAGCCGGTCGAGCTCGTAAGGGTCGGCGGGATCGCGGTCGAGGTCAAATGTGGCCGGCAGGATGCCGTACCGTTTCATCTCGCGCAGATATTCGCGCGGCGGACGGAACCCCGGCATATCGAACCGCTTGACCTCGTCGAGCTTGCGGCGACCGGCGTCGATCATCGCCAGCAACACGCGGTAATCCGGATCGCAGACCGAAGCGAACACCGGGGCGCGTAAGCTGTTGGTCGCGGCACAGATCCCGAGTCCGCCTGCCGCGACCGCAAGCGGCGCGCGCAAGAACAGAGATTTCTCCGGACGCGTGAGATTGAAGAGCGCATGACGGTTGAAACGCAGGCGCGGGTCATCCATTTGGGGCTCCCAGAAACTGAGGCCGTTCTCGTCGCTCAACGTTCGTGGCAACGGTTTGTGTTCCGCCGTATGGCACGTTGCGCAGCGACGGTCGAAGACCGGTTGCGCGCCGCAGGTTGTCGGCCATGTCTGGTCGTTGTTGATGACCTGCTTGTTTTGCAGATATCCACCGATCATACCACAGCCCAACGCGGCGTAAGTGCCGGGATAGGGCGCGCTGGCATCGAGCCAGAGGGCGACGACGGCAAGATCGTTGGATGGCACCCGGACACCGTGATGCGTCCCGTCAAGCTTGGACATCAGAGGGCTGCCGCCACTGCCGAGGGTATACGGCGCGTAGTTGCTCCTGGCTAGATTGCGTCCGTCTCTAACCTGTCCCCACGCAACCAGCGTGTAATACCCCATGGAGAACATCGGGCCACGGTCGGCACACAGATCCACGCCACCCTTGCGGTCGTCCGGATTGTGGCAGCGCACACAGTGCCGGTCAAGCACCGGCTGGACATGACGCGGGAAATCGGGAACATCGAAAGCGCGGCCAGAAGGATCGATGACCGAAGGCGTGCGCCGCGCCGCAGCGGCCATGCCGGCCGACACATAGGGGACGGGAGCGCTGGCACGCGATTCGTGGCAGCCGACACACCCCTGACGTTCGCCGGGCATGACCTGAGTGAAGCTCTGCATGCGTTTCACCGAACGTCCACGCGCGTCGAGTGCGACAAAGAAAAGCGAACGTAACGCCGGCGCACGAAAGGATGCGGACCCGTCTGACTCAACCGGGACAGTGCCGAGAACGCGAGGCAGAGTGAAGGTGCCCACGTAACTGAGCGGATCCATGCCGCCCGTGAAATTGATCGGTTTGGGCAAGGACTCAAGGACAAGCAGACGGGTGATCGAACCGCGCTCGACATCGGCCATCTGACGCCCCTCGTAGACATTTTCGAGAAAGAAGACGCCATCGGGCTGCGAGGGGTCGGTTTTATCGGCAATCACCGGTTCGCGGTGCCGCCGCATGATCGGACGGGGTTCATGAAGCCAGCCATCCTTGTATGTGTCGGGCAGCGAGAACAAGACCTGTTCGGCGCCTGAATCGTCCAGCAAGATGAGATCACGATCGCGCGCGGCGAGATACAGGTCGGGAGCCAGCGCCCAAGGGTCACGGAAGTTCGAGCCGCGGCTGATGCGGCGAAGGTTCTGTTGAACGTCCGGCCCCTCCTTGGCATTGACGCGCGCGACGAACCCTCGGTGTTCCACGCTGCCATGTCCGGGAGAATCGATCAAGATCACGTCTGAGCTGCCCGGAATGGGCTTGGCATCAATGAAAAGTCCGCCAGGATGCAGATTGCCGAAGAACACGCTGTGCTGGGTCCCGTCGGGATTCATCGTCCAGAGATGGTGAAAATTGACCTGGTTGCGGTCCACATACTCCCAGCGCATATACAGCAGACGTCCGTCAGGCAGTGGCCACGGTGTGTTGTCGTGCTCGATGTTGGCCGAGAGCATGCGGATATTGCGCCCGTCGGCGTCGCACCGATGGATGGTCGCGACCTGCGTGAGCCAACAGTTGACCCAGTGCCGGGCACGGCTGGAGACAAAGACAAGGCCACCGTCCGGCAGGCAGCAAGGCTCGATGTCGTCGTAGTCGCCCTCGGTGAGTTGGCGCAGCCCTGTGCCGTCGACCTGAATCTCGTACAGATGGAAATGCGGGGCACCGGCAGGCCGGCGGGAAAAAACGATCTTCCGGCCATCGTAACTGACGCATGGATCGCGCACGGCACTTTCCACGTCATCCACCAGCAACCGCAGCGCCCCTGTCCTGATATTCCAAGCGCCGAGGCGCCCCTGATGGCCATAGACCGTTTTATCAGGCCCGTAACAATAGTAGCCGAAGTTGGCGTACCAGTGACCGTCATTGACATGATTGCGCACGGCAAAGACGATCTCGCTGACAGGGCCATATGCGCCCGACCGAAGGCGATCAAACCGTTGCGCGAGCGCGGATGTTCCCGCCATGCCCGCAGCCAGAGCAACGGGCTTGCTTGTCGCCAAGAACACGATCAGGCAAACGAGTATCTGTTTCACCCCTCCTCCAAGACAGCGACCGAGTCCGATTCAATGTTTGCACCATCACAAAACCTGCCTGACGAATCAAGAAAAAACGGAGGCGGCCCAAAGGAGGAGTTGGATTTCAATTCCTAAATCCTAATCCCTCCTTGGGCGTGGTTGACCCGGCATCGGTTTTTCCTTTACGATACCCGCATGAAACGTATTGGGTGTGCACTGGCGGCGATGCTGTTTATTCACGGTGTGGGCTTTGCGGCACTTGAGGTCGATAACCGGCCCGCGCTTGCCGACGAGTGGGGCTATCGGCCGGCCGATGGCTCCACGGCGGTCATGAATCCCCCCTCCTTCACCTGGATTCACGATAAACGTGCCGCGTATTATGACGTTGAGTGGTCGCAGACGCGCGATTTCGCAGCACCTGGTTCTGCCAAGAAAGTGCCCTGGTGCGTCTACACCCATCATGAGCCGCTCAAGCCGGGCGTTTGGTACTGGCGCTACCGGTTCACCACGGCCAAGCAGGAGGTGGCGGCATGGAGTGCGGTTAGGAGTGTCACTGTTCCGGACAGTGCGGTCCTTTTTCCCATGCCGACGCGCGCCCAACAACGCGAGCGTCTGCCAGCCCAGCACCCGCGCCTTTTCATGCGTCCGGAAGACCTGCCGCGGCTGCGTGCCGCCGCCACGCAAGAGGGGCTCGCCGCCACACGTTTCGCCGCATTGCGCAAAGAGGCCGACGCCCTGATCAAGAGGGGGCCGACGCCCGAACCCACCCACCGCGGGTCAGCCCGCAATAAAGAGGACGACGAGGCCGTCAAATATTGGTGGCCTAACCGCGAGACCGGTGACCGCGCCAGCAACGAGGTCGAGCTGTTGGCTTTCGTCTGGCTAATCACTCAAGAGGCGCGCTATGGTGAGGCGGCCCGCTCGTTCCTGATGGCCCTCGCCGGATGGGATCCGGATGGCCCCAGCAATTTTGCGCTGAACTGCGAAGCCGGTAAAGCCGTGCTCTACCGTCCCGCACGCGCCTACGACTGGCTCTATGATTTTCTCTCTGAAGACGAACGCGCCCGTTTCCGCAAGATGTGGTCGCGCCGCGTGGCTGACGCCTGGAAGAGCGGTGAGGTCGGTTATGGGAACGGTCATCTGACACGCCCTCTCAACAGCCACGGCAACCGCATCTGGCACAAGATCGCCGAAGTCGCCATCGCCTTCTATGGCGAGGTGCCTGAAGCCGAGACCTGGCTCGATTACGCCGTGAACAAATTCTACGCCGCCTACCCGGTCTGGTCGGACGACGACGGCGGATGGCACGAAGGGGCCAGCTATCTCACCGGCTACATGACCAAGGTCACCTCCTGGATGCAGGTGGCACACAGCGCGCTCGGTATCGACGGCCTCAAGAAACCGTTCTTCAACCAGCTCGGCAACCTTCCGCTCTATGTCGTGCCGCCCCACTCGCCCAACGCCGGCTTCGGCGATCTTTCCTACCGGCCGACCTCAGCCCCGTTTCTCCACTATTTCGCCCGCATGAAAGGGGCCGATCCTGCCGGTGCCACAGCAGCCGCCCACTGGTCGTGGTGGCTCCAGCAGACCCGTACACGCGAACCGGGCGGCGTCACCGGCTTCCTTTACGCCGCCAATCTGCCGCCGTTGCCCGCGCCCGTCCCGCCGACTGACCGGCCGCAGTCGATGGTCTTCCGCGGCACGGGCCTTGCCAGCCTGCACACGACCCTGCTCGACAGCCGCGACGATGTGCATCTGCTCTTCAAGGCCGATCCCTTCGGCACCAGCAGCCATGGGCACAACGCACAGCTCGGTATCCAACTGAACGCCTATGGCGACTGCCTGCTGCCGGCCTGTACCTACCGCGATTTGCACGGCAGCGCATTCCACTACAAGTGGGCGCACGCCGCACGTTCCCAGAACACCGTGCTCGTCAACGGCATCAACCCGCTCATGCACTCGGCCAAAGCCAAGGGAAGCATCATCGACTCGCGTTTGACTCCGGAGTGGGATTATGTACGCGGCGAGGCGACCGTCGCCTACACCGGTGCCGTGACACGCGCCGAACGCGCCGTGCTCTTCATCAAACCCGACATCGTGGTGCTCTACGATGATTTTGCCGCACCTGCGCCCGCCACCTTCCAGTTCATGCTGCACGGGCTCAGCGCCTTCACGCTCGACGAAGCCGCGCAGACCCTGCGGCTCACCCAGAAGAACGCCAGCCTTGCCGTCCGCTATCTCGCGCCCCAACCGCTCGCCTTCACGCAGACCGACGGTTTCACCCCGCCGCCCAAGATGCGCAACGGGCGCTCGCCCTTCCCCAATCAGTGGCATGTCGAGGCCGCGATGCGCCGGCCGGTCACGGCCAGCGACACCCTCACGCTGCTGATCCCTGCGCGCGCCGGCAAAGAGGAGCCCTGGCAGGCTGAACGTATCGACTCGCCGACCGCCAGCGGCCTGCGTTTCACGCGCGGCGGCAAGACGCTGCGCATCGCGTTCCGGAAGCACGGCGCCGACGCGGCTGAGTGGGACGGCGTGAGGTTTGACGGGCCGGTCGCGGTGCGCTGAGCCAAGGAACGGCCACCGGTTCACGGACGGAGATCGAGGCACACCGCTTCGCCCTGGGCGTTGCGCGCGTAGAGCAGCCCGTTCGCCAACACCGGTGCGCTCCAGCAGCGCCCCTGCAGAATGCGCGCGCGCGCCAGCGGACGGAAGGCCTCCGGCGTGGCCTGCGCCACCACAAGCTGGCCGTTCTCGCTGAGCAGCAGCAGCCTGCCGTCTGCCGTCAGCATCAACGCGCCGCGCCGCAGGGAGCGCTCCGACCAGCGCGCCTCGCCTGTGTCCCAGGCCACGCAGGTCAGGTTTTCATCGTTGAATCCGTATAGGTGCCCCTGCCACAACACCGCGCTGTTCATCGGCAGGCGCAGGTGCTTCGTGCGCCACACCTCGCGCGGCGGCGACGCGGCAAGGTCATACAGCGCGCAGCCTGTCCCGTTGCCGGACGACACAAACAGGCGTCCGCCATGGATGATCGGATCGGCCGCGTTCATGTCCCACTCCGTCCGCCACGGGATCTGCCACAACCGCCGGCCGGTCGCGGCTTCGGCGCCGATCACCGCGTGGCCGGCAAAAAAGGCGAGCGCGTCGGTCTCGCCCGCGCGGAACGGTACCGGCGACGCATACCCGGGGTGCCCTGCGGGACTCTCCCACACGGTCGCGCCGGTGCGCGCGTCGAGCACGGTGCCCGCCTCGCCCAGGCTCATCACCAGCCGTCCGCCCGCGACCAGCGGCGATCCCGCATACCGCCAGGTGTTCTTCCAGTCCCCTTCGCGCCACGGCCACGGGGCGAAGGCGCGCGACCAGAGCACGCGGCCGTCGCGCGCGTCCAGGCAAAAGAGGTCGCCCCCTTTGCTGAACGTATACACGCGGCCGTCGGCAACCGCCGGCGTGGACGAAGGACCGCCCTCATACGAGAGCGGCTGCAGCTCGCAGGGGTAGGTGTGACGCCAGAGCGTGGCGCCGCTGACGGCTGAAAGGCAGAAGACCGAATCCTGTCCGTCGGCGTTGCCCATCGTGTAGACGCGCCCGTCGGCCACGGCAAAGGACGAGAACCCCTTGCCGACCGCCGCGCGCCACACGACGGCCGGGCCGTTCGTGCCCCATGCGTGCGACCAGGCGGTTTCTCGGGAAATGCCGTCGCGTGACGGCCCGCGCCAGCACGGCCAATCGGCCGCGCCACACATCGACGCGATGACGCACGCCAGCACGCTCACAGGGTTACCATCGAAATGTCGCCTATACTTTCTTTTCATGGTGACAGTATATTTGAAACGTCAGCGCTCTGCATACTCAATCAACGCCCGGCGCAACAGACGACGGAGCACCACGGCATAAAACCCCAGCCAAGCGCTAAAGGTCAGGATCAGCAGCTTCTGGCAGGTCGGCACATACGGCGCGAACGGCAGCAGCTTGAAGCGGTGCGCCAGCAGAAAAGCCTCGAAAACCGCCACCAGCACGCAGCACCAGACCAGCCAGCTCCAGCGCGCTGCGGCGCCGACGCGCGGACGGGGCTGGTTGACGGTCAGCAGGATCAGCACCAGCGCACCGCCGCCGACCGCAGCGAAACAACCGACATTGTGATAGAAACCGTTCACATTCTCGGGCACGAATGCGATGGCCAGCAATCCCGCCGCGTTGAGAGCGCCGCCCCAGAGCAGGCCGGCCTTTTTTCGTCCGCCCTGAACGAAACAGGCCAGCGCCGGATAGAAGCGGGCCGCCGCCCAAGCGCTGAGCGCCAGACCGGCGGTGAACAGATAATGGCAGGCCGGATAGTCGATGCTGTTCAGGCGCGTGCGTCCGAGTACGCTCAGCATGCGCATGCAGGGGTTGTATCCCTTGCCGGGATAGAGCGCCATCGCGCCCAGAAAGAGCAGCATCACGACGGTGCCGCCCCAGAGCACGGCGCGGGGCGCCGCGCGGAGCTGGCGCAGGCGTTCGGAGGGGCGCGGCGCGCGCCCGCAGCGCAGGATCGCCACGGCGATCAGCACCAGGCTGGCGAGATACGTGACGCCCACCGTTTTCGACAGGTGCGGCACGCGCAGAATCTGGCCGAACACGATCATGGCGTCGGAGAAAAGCAGTGCGCACAGACCGTAGCGCCAGGCCCGGGAGAGCCGGTGGACGCCGCACGCGAAGGAGACGCTGAGGATCGAGAGCAGCGCATACGCGCTCAGCGCCCACGCCAGGCGGTGCGACGGCAGCGCCGGTATCACGCGCGCCGCGAAGAGCACGCCGAAGCTGAACGTCAGGGCAAAGGCGAGGCGCGGATTCCATGCCGCATGCCGCCTCAGGAAGGCGATCCAGCAGAGATGCGCCAGCGAAAAACCCGCCACGCCGTACAAAAAGCCGTCGGAGTCGAGCGGCGACCCGCGCACCGCCAGAAAATAATCGCCGATCATTGTGGCCGCCAGACCGCACCACGCCAACCAATAGGAGCGGCAGGGTTGGCCGGCCCGAATGATCGCGACAGCCGACGCTAATAGTAACAGCGGTGTGAAACCCAGCAGCCACATGTTCGTCACGGCGACTCCTCCTGAGTAAATACGCGGGGTTAGCGTACCATGCGCTAAGCAAGGGCTCAAGCGAATCGCTACAACCGGCAGGCTGGTCATCGGCAATTGGTTCCGGCCACCGGTTCACGGCTTCTGGCTATTGGTTGAGAGTTGGCAGTTGAACGTTGGAAGTTGAGCGTTTTCTCCATCGTAGAAGACAAAGGTTTTCGAAGGAACTGGAGGGGCGGGCTCCGTCCCGACCGGTGCGGGGGCTATATTTTGAATGGTTGCATGACAGCACAGCATGTTCAAAAAAAAATAAAGACAAGAATTTGAACACCATGATTTCAGCGAATGGTACAGTTGAGACGTTGGGTCAAGGTGGTGTTCCGATCTTGCAGAGAAGAGAGGTGAAATATGAGGGCTTTTTTTGTGCGGGGGATGTTGGCGTGCGCATTGAGCGTCTTATCAGCGGGTAGAATCGTGGCGGACGAGACCCGCTGGAAGGAAGAGGCCAAACTGCCGCTGGTTGATCTCTCTCAGGATCTGGCGCGTCAGGTGGTGATTGCCGCCGGGACGCCCGAGGTCTACCAGGGCCACCCCACCACCGTGTCGCTGCCGGACGGGCGGACGATCTTCTGCGTGTGGTGCGTCAACCACGGTGGCGCGGCCGGACCGATGGCGCGCAGCCGCGACGGCGGCCGCACGTGGGAGCGATTGGATGCGCGGATGCCGGAAGGGTACCGGACACACCAGAACTGCCCCAGCATCTATCGTCTGGTCGACGAACAAGGCAAGGCGCGGCTGTGGGTGTGGTCCGCCGCCAAGGGCACGCGCCAGGGTATGCCGATGCCCAGCATCATGAGCGAGGACGACGGCGATACCTGGCGGGAGATGCCGCCGCTGGGCGAGGCGTTCTACTGCGTGATGACCTTCAGCAGCATGGTGCGGTTAAACGACGGCCGTTATCTGGGCTTGTACCACCGGGGCGAGGGCAAAGGGGAAGGCCGCGCGTATCTGGAGGTCATGCAGACCGTGAGCGCGGACGGCGGCTTCACCTGGTCGGCACCCCGATCGGTCGCACGCATGGAGGGCAAGAAACCGTGCGAACCCTTCGTATTTCGTTCGCCGGACGGTACTGAACTGTGCTGCCTGATGCGCGAGAACACCCATAAGGGCTACAGCCTGCAGATGTTCAGCCGCGACGAGGGCGCGACATGGAGTACACCGGTCGATACGGCATGGGGATTGACCGGCGATCGTCACATGGGCGTGAAGACACAGGACGGACGGCTGGTCATCGCGTTTCGCGACCAGGCGCCGCTCTCCCCTACGAAAGGACATTTTGTGGCGTGGGTCGGCACCTACGACGACATCCGGCAAGGCCGTCCGGGCCAGTACCGCATCAAGTTGCTGCACGGCCAAAAGCGTTTTGATCTCGGGTATCCCGGCATGGCGCTGCTACCGGACGGCACGATCATCGCGACGACTTATCTGAAGTATTGGGACGACGAACGCAAACACTCCGTCGTGAGCACGCGTTTCAAACTCGCCGAAACGGATGCCTTGCTGCATAAACAATGAAAGGGAGCGCGGCAGTATTTGTGAGTCCGGGGCAGGGTATGGCATCCTAAGAAGCGGAAGAATTGCATTCGCCGTGGGGGGGAGGTATGATGGGCGCCGATGTCAGACAAAAGATTCGGCAAGGATGTCTTGAAGAAATGGGCACGGCGCTCGGTGCGCGGCGTGGCCTTCATGGCGGCGGTTGCGTGTGCGTGGCCGCGGCATGACTCGGCATGGCTGGCCGGTGTTGTACCGGCGTTGAGTCCCTTTAATGCATGTTTGACGGTGGCGGCCGGTGCCGGCGGACTTTTTCTGCTGGGTGCACTTGTGCCCGCATGGCTCAGTGTCATCTGGCCGCGGGTCTTCTGCCGCTGGCTGTGTCCGGCCGGGACCTGCCAGGACGTATTGGCCGGTTGGGTGCCGAAGCGCGGCTGGGTCGGGCGCGTGCCGCGTATAGGTCTCGGGATCGTCGTGGTGGCCGTCGGTGCGGCACTGGTGGGGTATCCGCTCTTCGGCTGGCTCGATCCGCTGGTGCTTTTCAATGCGGCGTTCGGCGCGGCGCGGCGTCAGTTTGAACGGCGCGACTGGCTGGCGGCGGCCGGCTTGCCCGCGCTGCTGTTCCTCGCGTTTCTCGCGCCTGGGCTTTGGTGCGGTCGGCTCTGCCCGCTGGGCGCGTTGCAGGACTTGTTGCGTTTCCCGTTACGTCTGCGTGCGTTGGATGCGGCAGCACGGCGCAGTGAAAGCGCCGCGCTGGGGCGACGGGCGTTCTTAGGCCTTGGATTGGGTGCCGGTTACCGACTGGCCCTGCATCCCGCACGCGCCATGACTCCGGCGGCGATCCGACCGCCGGCCGCCGACGGCGAGGCGCGGTTCACGCGGTTGTGCACGCGGTGCGGAGCCTGCGTGCGGAGTTGTCCCAGCGGTATCATCCGGTTCGGCGGCACCGGCACCGGTTGGGCTGGCGTACTGGTGCCGGAAGTCACGTTTGACAACGGCTATTGCCCCCCGTCCTGCACACAGTGCGGGCAGGTCTGCCCGAGTGGCGCGATTCCGCGTTTCACGACAAAGAACAAGCACCGGCGGCCAATGGGCTTACCATGCGTGGATGACAATCATTGCCTGTTGAGTTTCAGCCGCGAGTGCGGCGCCTGTGTCGGAGCGTGCCCTTACGGCGCACTCGACATGGATTGGGATCCCGATAACATGACGAGCCGGATTGTGATCGATGCCGCGCGCTGCACAGGATGTGGCTGCTGCGAGTATGTCTGTCCGTCCTCGCCCAAAGCCATGAGGGTTCACGCATGAAAATCGCAGCATTGCTTGCCGACTGCCGTGCCTTTGTCGAAAGGGGCGTGTGGGAGACCGATTGCCGCACGCTGCCGTTGCCGCGAAGGATCGGTTTCTATGCGGTGCGCCTCTGCTCGCTGGTGCTCTCGGGCTTCAAGAGCGATCAGTGTTCGCTGCACGCGGCCTCGCTGACCTTCTTCTCCCTGATGACGCTAATCCCCATTTTGGCGCTGACGCTGGCGATGGCGCGGGCGTTCGGCGGCGCGGATCTCGCTAAAGCGCAGTTTGACAAGCACCTGGACGCCTGGATGGATCAGATGGAACAGTCGGTCGAGGCCAAGGTGGAGGCCGAGGGACTCGTTGAAGATGCAGCGCCGGACGAGGTTGCGCAGGTCTTTTCCGAACAGGTGCGGGAAATCGCCGACCAGCTCTTCATGCAGCTCGACCAGCTCAAGTTCGGCACGCTGGGAGGTATCGGTGCGGTGCTGCTGCTCTGGACTGTGATCAGCATGCTGGGCAAGGTCGAGTCGAGTCTCAACCAGGTCTGGGGCGTTGAGCAGCCGCGCCAACTCGTGCGTAAATGTTTCGACTATCTCGGCGTGTGCCTGATTCTGCCGTTCCTGATGACGGCGGCATCCAGTGTGCCGGTAGCCTCGATGGTGACCGGCTTCATGGACAAGGCGGTGGGCGGTGTCGTTTCGGAAGCGGCGCACAGCCTGTTGGGCAGTGGACTCTTCAAGCTGTCGGTCACGATACTGACTGGCACGCTGACTTTCGCGTTCCTGCTGGGTTTCATGCCGAACACACGCGTCAGGATGGTGCCGGCACTGGTCGGCGGTTGTGTCACGGTGATCCTGTTCGGCGGCTGGCTCAAACTGTGCGCGATGTTGCAGATCGGGATCGCCAAATACAGCACCCTTTATGGCAGTTTCGCTGTGCTGCCGATTCTGCTGCTCTGGGTGTACGTGAGCTGGCAGATCATACTGCTGGGCGCAGAGATCAGCTTTGCGGTACAGCACCGTGACACTTATGTGCTGGAGCAGCACGCGGCCGGCGCCAGTTGGCGCGCGCGCCTGCTGATGGCGTTGACGCTCTGCGCCGAGACCGCACGCCAGGCCAAGTCCGACACGGGCGGCCCGTTTGCGGCGGAAACGTTCGCGCAAAAACATCGTATCCCCGTCCGTCTCGTCAAGGACATCCTGGACGATCTCGTGCGCAACCGTATCTTGGCGGAGGTCGCGAATCGGCCCGGCGAATACCTGCTCTACCGGTGCGGTGACTCGCTGACGGTCGCCGATATCGCCAAAGTGATCTTGGATGACGGTGAGCCGATCGAGGCGTTGGGGCTCAACAATCTGGACGACTCGATACTGGCCTTCAACGCAGAGTTTGACGAGACTCTGACATCCAGCTTCGCGCGGCCTTTGGCGCAGATGTAAACTCAGCGGATGTCGTCGGTGTCGGGCGGGATATAGGTGCTGCCTTCGATCACGCGAATCGTTTCCCAGTGTCCCTGTTGCCAGCGCCACCAGAACCCTACGGCCAGCACGCAGACATACACCGCGAGCCAGACCCAGAGGCCGAGGATGCCGACGCCGGCCCACAGCAGCAGGACCGAGCCGGGGACCAGCAACGCCCACGAGCCGATGATCATGTAGATCATGACGAAACGCGTGTCGCCCGCGCCCTTTAGGGCGCCGCTTAGAACAATACTCACGGTGTCCAGCAACCCCCAGATGGTCATCAGCAGCAGCATGGTGCGGCCGAGTCCCAGCAACTCATCCGCCGTGAAACCGGCATCCTTCGAGCGGAACAGTTCGAAGTACTCGCGCGGGAACAGCACGAAGGTCGCGCCGATCACACACATGTAGATCAACCCCATCTTGAGACCGGTATACCCGGCACGCCGGGCGGCTTCGGGACGTTGCGCACCCTGGTGCTGTCCCACGACTGTCGATGCGGCCAGTCCAAACCCCAAGAGCGGCGCGAAGGCCAGGTTGTTGATGCTGAACGCGATATTGCTGGAGGCGAGCGCCAGTTCGCCCATGCGTCCGGTCAGCATGATGAAGACCGCAAATGAACCGACGTCCATCAGCAACTGTAAGCCGGACGGCGTACCAAAACGGATGATCCGGGCCAACAGTTCGCCGTCCGGTTTCAGCACCTGCGGCAGGCCGACCGCACGAAAGGCCGATTCGCGCCAAAACAACACCAGTTGGATGAGGCAGGTGACTAAACCCGACACAATCGTCGCATAGGCCGCTCCCGCGATTCCCATTTCAGGGAAACCCCAGTGTCCAAAAATCATCGCATAATTGAGCGCGATGTTCAGCGAGCAACCGATGGCGTTGGCAATCATGTTGACCATCGTGCGGCCGATACCCATGAAATAACCGCCGATCGCCGAGTTGAGCGGTACCATGATACCGCCCGCCATCAAGATCAGAAAATAAACGCGCTCTGCCTCAGACACTTCCGGCGCATGCCCGCTCAGTGTGATCATCCAGAGCCCGAGCGGAATCAACAGCAGGATCAGCGGCCACGAGGCGAGCGCCAGCCAGAGCCCCTGTATGGTTGAACGCACACACTGCACGGGCTCCCTGGCCCCATGGAAGTGCGCAGTGAAGGTGCCTGCGTAACCCGTCAGCGCTTGAAAGAAGCAGATCATCGTGTGCGCCAGAATACCGGCCGGTAACGCCGCTTGAATGGTCACACTACTGTAGCGCGACAGGAACACACGGTCACAGAACTGCATGATCGTGTAGGACGCCATGCTCAGGATCAGTGGTGCGGCGATGCGCCACATTTCGCGGTAACCGCCCGGCAACGGCGTTTGGTCTGACGGACGGTTCACGGGCGCACTTCCAGATACTGACACACGTAGTCGGCCACCGCCTGCTCCAGCGGCTGGAAAACGTGCTCGCAGCCGGCCGCGCGCAATTTGCGCGTGTCGGCCTCGGTGAAATACTGATATTTATCGCGTAGGTGCGGCGGCATGTCTACAAACTCGATCCTCGGCTCGCGCCCCATCGCGGCGTAGATCGCGCGCAGCAACTCAAGCCAGGAACGGGCCTTGCCGGTGCCGCAGTTGAAGAGTCCGGAGACCTCCGGATGGTCGTGAAAGAAAAGCGTGACCGCGACGGCGTCTTTGACATACACGAAATCGCGCAACTGCCCGCCGTCAGTGTATTCCGGCCGATGAGAACGGAACAGCGCGAAAGAACCGGTCTCCCGGATCTGGTGATAGGCCTTGTGGATCACGGAGCGCATCTCGCCTTTGTGCGCCTCACCCGGGCCGAAGACATTGAAGTACTTGAGTCCCGCGATGCGGTCCAGCCAGCCTTCGCGCAGGGCAATCAGGTCGAACTTCTGCTTCGACCAGCCGTACAGATTCAAGGGTTTCAGGCGCGGCGTGACCGCATCGTCATCCGAATACCCTAGTTCGCCGTCGCCGTAGGTCGCGGCGCTCGAGGCGTAGATGAAGCGGGTGCCGTTGGCCAGGCACCAGGCACACAACTCACGCGTGGTACCAGTGTTGTTGTCATCCAGATAAGCTTGGTCGGTCTCGGTGGTCGAGCTGCACGCGCCGAGATGGAAGAGCGTCCGGGCAGGCGCGACCTGTCCGGCACGCAGGGCCGCACGGAACGCATCACGGTCAAGATAACGGCGGTAGGCAAGCGTTGCCAGATTCCGTTCTTTAGCCGGATGGTTCAGATGATCCACCACCAGAATGTTGTCAATACCGCGCGCGTTCAGCGCCGCGATTAGATGACTGCCGATCAACCCGGCCCCGCCTGTGACGATACACTCCTCCATGTCCACTGCCTTCCTCATGATCAAGAAGAAGTGTACCACGCGTGCGCGAAGAGGGCGAGAGGGGAATCGGTCAGGGCCGACGCAGCTTACCTTTAGCGCATAACGCCAGAACTGCGTGTGTGGGACTGATTAAGCCCGACGCGCGAGGGGAATCACGAGTAGAACTCCTGCACGCGCATCAATACGTCGAAGTCGGAAAGTTTCAGACAGTCGTCAAAGCATTGGAGTGCGGGGTGGCCTTCAGGCAAGGCGCTGTAGGCCAGTTTGGCTGAACCGATGAGGGTGTCAAGCCCGAGCGGCATGGCGCGCGTGAGAAAAGCGTTGGCCAGCGGCAACTTGACGGGCGACCCGTCCGCGCGCCGCGGCGGCAGCATGACGGTGAAATTGCTAAGCCCGACCGACAGATGGACACCCGCAAAGGCAGGATCATCATGGATCAACCGCAACGCCCCCATCAACCGGTGAATGTTGTTTTCCGTGTCGGTGCCAAGGGGCGCAATCCCGGGATCGATAATACAATCGTCGTTTGACAACCCGTGACGGTGCGCCGTTTCCAACAGCAAACGGGCTGAAGCGTAAGTCTCTTCGGCGGTTCGGCAGGGCGACTCGACGCCGTCGCGCAGGTTTTCCGAAGCCAACAGGATTGGACGAAAGCGGCAAACCTGCAGCAGATCAAACATCTTCAAACGGAGGGGTGAGATGGAGTTCAGAATCGGCGTGCCGCGGGCTGGATCGCAGGCAGCGAGCCCAGCCGCGGCGAGTGCATGATCCGGCGAATCGATCGAAAGCGGTTTGTCTGTCACGGCCTGCACGGCGCGCACGATGGCGTCCATGAAGGCCGCGGGACGCGGCCCGACGTTGACGTCGATATAATCGGTGCCGAGTTCAGACTGCGACTTCGCCAGCCCGGTGACGGCGGCAAGGTCGTTCGCCTCGAACAGGGCGTGCGTTGAGGGAACCGAGTCGTTGATGCTTTCGCCGATCAGCGTGAGAGATGCACGTGACATGAATGCCCTTACCAGTTGCCGGGAACCAGTTCGAAATGCGCCTTAGGATGCGCACACGCCGGGCAGACGTCCGGGGCTTCCTTGCCGACGTGGATATAACCGCAGTTGCGGCAACGCCACACGGTCGCCGGATCCTCGCGCAAAAAAACGATGCCCTTCTGGATGTTGGCCGCCAGTTTGCGGTAACGCTCGCCATGGAACTTCTCGGCGACAGCGATCGACTCCATCGTCTTGGCGATTTCCTCGAAGCCCTCCTCGCGCGCCACCTTGGCGAAATCAGGGTACATGTGCTGCCACTCGTACTCCTCACCCTCAGCCGCCGCGTTCAGGTTATCCATCGTCTTGCCGATCACGCCGGCCGGCAGGCCGATCTCGATCTTCACCTCGCCGCCCTCCAAGAACTTGAAGAGGCGCTTCGCGTGCTCTTTCTCCTGATTGGCGGTCTCCTCGAAGATGGACTCGATCTGAACAAACCCGTCTTTCTTGGCCTGAGCCGCCCAGTACGTGTAGCGGTTGCGCGCCGCAGACTCGCCCGCAAATGCAGTCAAAACATTTTTCTCTGTTTTCGTGCCTTTAATCGATGCCATGGCTTGACTCCTCCTTAGATGCGCCCAGTGTAACAAAAAGAGACTAGGCGGGCAAGGCGGTGGTCGTTGCCCCGGCGGTTCCAAATCAAGGGGGTCGAGATGCTGGGAAGCGCGAGGGGGGAGGGCGGGGCGGTCTAAAGGGCAAAGCTTGGCCATCCGGCCGGGCTCCGGCAGGCGTCGGTTTGTCGTTGGAGGCGGGCG
>Ga0209506_1001610_pt1 | contig 22806 bp, 21 predicted proteins | sample AD_JPNHG2_MetaG_FD_184409 | JGI IMG/M metagenome (GOLD analysis project Ga0209506, IMG submission 184409) | Active sludge microbial communities of municipal wastewater-treating anaerobic digesters from Japan - AD_JPNHG2_MetaG (SPAdes) (version 2) | ecosystem: Engineered > Bioreactor > Anaerobic...
ATAAATTTTTGTAACGTTGAGCAACCGTACATTGTTGCGATGAATATATAAACAAACGTTATCGCACCCACGACCAGATGGTGCAAGCCGCCCAAATAGGCAAACAAAACATTGCAGAAGGCAGCATGGTATCGGGCTTTTCAAAGGAAACAGAAATAAATAACATAATTTTTGTTAACCAGCCCACTGCTTCGCACATTGAGGGATTGGTTGATAAAATTTTTTCTTTGACAATGGGCAAACCCTTTGGTATTGAATGTATTTTAGTCATAAACATTTATTGCATATTTTCCCGAACTGGCATAAAATTACCACTTAGGATACCATCATTATGAAACCACCCAACAACGACATAATCCCGCAAGGCTTCAAAATGACCAAACTTGGAGCCCTGCCCGAAGAATGGGAGGTTGTGAGGCTGGGAGAAGTCGCTGATATTTCATCGGGAGGTAGTGCTCCTCAAGGAGATAAATATTTTAAAGGAGATAAGCCTTTTGTACGTGTTAGTCATATTGATAATCAAAATTATTCTATAAACAAATATGATTTAATAAATGATAATGCCATTAATGATTATAGATTAAAATTATTTCCAAAAGGAACTATTGTTTTCCCTAAAAGTGGTGCTACAGTTTATTTAGAGAAAAGAGCAATGCTACCAATAGATGCTTATGTTGTAAGCCATCTATGCACAGTAATATCCAATAAAGAAAAAGCAATTCAACATTTTCTTTTTTATGTACTGATAAATTTAAAATTAGCAAAAGAAAAAGCAGATGGGTATCCAACGTTAAATATTTCAGAAGTTAAACAAATCCCAATCCCCCTCCCTCCACTTCCCGAGCAGCAAAAAATAGCAGCTGTTCTCTCTGCGGTGCAGGAGGCAAAGGAGAAAACGGAAGCCGTGATAGCCACCGCAAAAGCCCTCAAAAAATCCATGATGAAGCACCTCTATACCTACGGCCCCGTTTCACCGCAAGAGGCTGAAACCGTATCACTCAAAGAAACCGAAATCGGACCCGTGCCGGAAGATTGGGAAGTGGCAAGACTGGGAGAATATTGTAATGTTTTCAGTGGATATGCGTTTAAATCAGATGATTTTTGTAATAATGGAATTTTAGTTGTCAAAATTGGAAATTTGCAAAATGGTTCTATTGTTTTTAACGCTAAAGAAAGTTTTTTCCCAAGAGAAAAAATAAATGATGATATGTCAAAATTCATTCTTAACGAGGGAGATATTCTAATAGCATTAACTGGTGCAACGACAGGAAAAATATCATTAGTTCCTAAAAGTGTGAATGGAGCACTTTTAAATCAGCGAGTTGGCAAGTTTAGCTTTTACAACGATTCATTATATAAATCATTTGTTATGTATTACTTTATAACAGATGAATTCCAAAATCATATTAAGATAAATATAATGCAAAGTGCTCAAGGAAATATTAGTCCAAAACAAATTGAAACATTTCCAATCCCCCTCCCCCCACTTCCCGAGCAGCAAAAAATCGCATCCATCCTTTCGGCCATTGATGAAAAAATAGAGGCGGAGGAAAATAAAAAGAAGGCGCTGGAGGAATTGTTTAAAACCCTTTTACATAACCTTATGACCGCAAAAATCAGAGTTAATCAATTGGAGGTAACATCATGAGTAAACTGGGAAGTGAAAAATATTCGGTTCAAAAGCCCATTATCGATTATGTGCAGGAACCATCGGCTGAATACGTTTCGCAGGACGGACTGAAGGTTTTTCTCAAGTTGGGCTGGCAATACGTCGCACCCGACGATGCCCTGCGGATGAAAGGTGGCGAATCGGGCATGGTTTTTCGCGAAATTTTTATCCAACAGCTCCAGCGTCTCAATCCCGACTTTCTGGATCACCTGATGGCAGAAGAGTTGATCAAGAAAATCGAAACGCTGCCTGCCAATATCGAGGGAAATTTTCTGGCATGGGAATACCTGAAAGGGCTCAAAACAGTTTTTGTGCCCACCGAAAAACGCGAACGCAACGTAACCTTTATCGACACCGAAAACATCGACCGCAACACTTTTCAGGTAACGGACGAATTTGTGTTCAGTAACGGCATGAAAACCATTCGTCCGGACATTGTTTTTCTTGTCAACGGCATTCCTGTCCTGTTTGTCGAAACCAAAGCCGCACATAAAATAGAAGGCATGAGCGAAGCATTGGAGCAGATAAAACGTTATCATCGCGAAAGTCCCGAATTGCTTGCCGTGCTGCAAGTGTATGCCATAACACACCTGCTCAAATATTATTACAGCGCCACATGGAATACTTCAGAAAAGCTCCTTTTCAATTGGAAAGCAGAAAGCGGCGGCGACTTTGAACAACTGGTGAAAACTTTTTTCGACCGCCAAAGGGTGGTAAAACTGTTGACCGATTTTATTCTTTTCACCCGTCAGGACGACGAACTGCGAAAAATTGTTTTGCGTCCTCATCAGATGAAAGCCATCGACAAAATCACCAAACGGGCCGAAGATCCGGAAAAGCAGAGAGGACTTGTGTGGCACACGCAGGGCTCGGGCAAAACTTTTACCATGATAATAGCCGCGCAGAAAATTATTGAAAATCCCCTTTTCGAAAATCCCACCGTCATTATGCTGGTGGATCGCAACGAGCTGGAAAGTCAGCTTTTCGGCAACCTCACTGCTGTGGGCATGAGCAACGTGGTTGCTAAAAGCAAGGAACATTTGCAGGAACTGCTTTCCGGCGACCGGCGGGGATTAATCGTTACCATGATCCACAAATTTTACGGTATGCCCAAAAATATCAATTTGCGAAAAAATATTTTTGTACTGGTGGACGAAGCACACCGAACCACAGGTGGAGAATTGGGCAATTATCTGATGGGCGCCATTCCCAATGCTACTTATATCGGTTTTACCGGTACGCCAATAGATAAAACGCAGTATGGCAAAGGAACTTTTATCACCTTCGGCAAAGACGATTCATCGCACGGATATCTCGACAAATACAGCATTGCCGAATCCATTGAAGACGGAACTACCGTGCCTTTGTATTACACGCTGGCGCCCAATGAATTACTCGCAGATAAAGAACTGCTCGAAAATGACTTTCTGGATTTGAAAGAAGCGGAAGGAATAAGTGACGTGGAAGAGCTCAACAAAGTGCTGGAGCGGGCTGTAACCATAAAGAACATGCTCAAAAATAAAGAACGCGTGGAAAAAGTGGTGCAATATGTGGCCAATCATTTTCTGAACACGGTGGAGCCCATGGGTTACAAAGCTTTTCTGGTGGGAGTGGACCGAGAAGCCTGCGCCTTGTACAAACAGGAACTGGACAAATATTTGCCTGCAGATTATTCGCAAGTGGTGTACAGTCCGTTTTACAACGATCCGCCCGAACTGGCAAAATATCATCTTTCCGATATCGAAGAGAAAAGAATCAGAAAATCTTTCCGAAAAGCCAACGAACTTCCCAAAATACTCATTGTAACCGAAAAACTGCTGACAGGTTTCGATGCGCCCATTCTCTATTGCATGTATCTTGACAAGCCGATGCGCGACCATGTGCTGTTGCAGGCTATTGCCCGCGTCAATCGTCCTTACGAGGACGACGAAGGAAGAAAAAAAGCGTCGGGTTTCGTGCTCGACTTTGTGGGCATTTTCGATAATTTGGAAAAAGCCCTTGCTTTCGATTCTCAGGATATTTTTGGCATTGTGAAGGATATAGACGAGCTGAAAGAAAGATTCAAAGCAGAAATGGAAAAAGCAAAAACGGATTATCTTCCCATTATCGGCGGGAAAAAACAGGATAAGGCTGTGGAAGCTTTGCTGAATTATTTTCTGGATGAGAAAATCAGGAACGAATATTACCAGTTTTTCAAAGAATTATCAGCCATTTACGAAATTATTTCTCCCGATGCTTTCCTGAGGGATTACTTGGACGATTACGAAACGCTTTCGAGCATGTTCCGCATCCTGAGGGAAAACTATGATCGTTCGGTTGATATCGATAAAGATTTTACCCGGAAAACGATAGAACTGGTAAAAAAACACACCAAAAGCGGAGATATACAACCTGCGCTGGAGGTATTCGAAATCGACGAAAATACGCTGAAAAAAATCGAGCAAAGCAAGGCTTCGGACATAGAAAAAGTTTTCAACCTCATAAAAAGTTTGGAGAAAACCGTAGCCCGAGAAGGCGAAACTTCTCCCTATTTGAAATCCATTGCAGAAAAAGCCGAAATGCTGGTGCAGCTTTTCCAGAACAGACAAAAATCGACACAGGAAACGCTGAATGAACTAAAAAAAATCATTGAAGAAATCAATACTGCCAAAAAAGAACGGGAAGAGAAAAACATGACTGCCGAAATTTTCAGTATCTATTGGATATTGGACAGAGCCGGCTTTGAGAACGCCACTTCGATGGCGAACCAGATGGAAAAAGTATTTGAAGAATATCCCCACTGGCAGAAAAGTAACAAACATGGCATAAAAATCAGACAAAAACTCTACGAAGTAATGGTTCAATCGGGCACTACCGATACCAAAAAAATTTCTGAAACTGCCCAACAAATCATGAAAATATTAAAGGTAAAAAGTTAAAATGACGACGCAAGAAGAATTCAAAAACGAAGTTCTGACACTGGCCCAAAAAGTGGGCGTCACACCTAAAGCTGTTCATATCAGGGCGATGAAAACGAAATGGGCAAGTTGTTCGAGCAGTGGCAGATTGACTTTTGATAAGAAGCTGCTGGATGAACCTGAAGAGGTACGACTGAAAGTGATTATTCATGAATTACTCCATCTGAAATATCCCAACCACGGGAAAATGTTCAAACTGCTGCTGGATTATTATTTACAAAAATCAATAAGAGTCTGATTGAAGCTGATCTCGATTTTTTATTTCTGATACAATTTTTACCCAAAAGGCTCAACTGGGTTTCAGGCACCAAACATTTACGGAATCCTATCCAAAAGTGCTTCCTCGACGGATGGCTTTAGGGCCGTAGCGTAATCGGATGTAGTCCATAGCTTTATACAGATCGATGAGGCGAGGTGAAGGGTCAAAGAGATCGAGCTGATGAAACCCATTGATGAGATGACTAAAGCGTACACCTACGAGGCGGATGAGCATACGTCGCTGATAGAGTTTTTCGAATAGATTTTTGACCACAGGGAAAAGTTCGTGGTCGAGCGAAGTGTAAGAGATTTGTTTTTGAAGGCTGTAGGTGTCGAAGTTGGCATAACGTATCTTTACGGCAACGCAGGAAGTGAGTTTTTGTTTTTTCCTCAGTTCGAAAGCCAGGCGTTCGGTCATGCGCAGTAAGGTATTCGTAATCTCGTTCACATCTATGGTATCCTGATCGAAGGTAGTTTCGTGTCCTATGGATTTTTCTTCGGAATAAGGGATTACGGGAGTAGTGTCTATGCCATTGGCACGTTTCCAGAGGATGATCCCATTTTTCCCCAGCAGGGTTTCCATGATATCGGGAGGAATGGTACTGAGGGTTTCTATATTGACTATCCCCATAGAACGAAGGGTTTGATAGGTTTTTTCACCAATGCCCGGAATTTTGTTGATAGGAAGAGGATTGAGGAAATTCTTTACTTCCATAGAAGGCACTTCTTTTTCTCCGTTAGGTTTGGCTTCGCTGGTAGCCATTTTTGCCACTGTCTTATTCACCGAGAGTCCCAGTGAGATAGGTAAGCCCGTATGATGAATGATGGTCTGCCGAAGCTCATGCGCCCATTTGTAGCATCCAAAGTAACGTTCCATTCCTGTAAGATCGAGATAATGCTCATCAATAGAAGCTTTTTCGAACAAAGGGGCTTTTTCGGCTATAATTTGAGTAACTATTCTTGAGAGACGTGTATAGAGTTCCATGTCGCCACGAATGAAAACGGCCTCAGGACAAAGCATCTTGGCCATACGTATCGGCATTGCCGAATGTACCCCAAAACGCCTGGCCTCATAACTGCATGAGGATACTACACCTCTGTCGCCCATCCCACCAATAATTACCGGCTTGCCCTCGAGCTTGCTGTTGTAAAGCCGCTCGGCCGAAACAAAAAACGTATCCATGTCGAGATGCAAAATAGTACGTCCCGGATCATTTATATACTTCGTTGACAAAGGCATACGTTTCATAGGATATGATTATTTTTTAATCAAAATTTTGATTGCAATATAATCATTTTTTATGAAAAATGTTATCTTTGCAAAAAAAATTTGTCTTATGTATTTTGCATCCAACATCAAACTGCTTCGCAAGCGTAAGGGTCGCACTCAAGACGATGTAGCCCTGGCTTTGAACATGAAACGGCCTACCCTCAGCGGATATGAAAACGCAGTAGCTGAACCACCTCTTAGTGTATTGGCACAATTCTCAGAATATTACAAGCTTTCTATCGATACTCTTTTAAAGGTTGACTTATCGAAGCTGCCCGAAAGCCAACTTTCTCAGATAGAACGCGGATACGATCCTTTTGTGCGTGGCTCCCAATTAAGGGTGCTGGCTACTACTGTGGATGCACAAAATGAAGAAAACATCGAACTGGTCAACGAAAAGGCCAAAGCAGGCTATGCTACGGGTTTTGCCGACCCCGATTATGTGAGCATACTGCCAACTTTTCGTCTGCCTTTTCTCTCGCGTAATAAGAAATATCGCACCTTTCAAATTTCGGGCGATTCTATGCTCCCTATTCCCGACGGCGCTTACGTCACAGGCGAATTCGTACAAAACTGGCTCAGCATCCACGACCGACAACCTTATATCATTCTTACCCTCGACGACGGTATAGTGTTTAAAGTGGTGGAAAACCGAATCGCCCAAGAAGGTAAACTCCGACTCTACTCCCTCAACCCAGTATATCAACCCTACGATGTAGTTACCAACAAGGCGTAGAAAAAGACAGCGACAACGAAAATGACAGACAAAAATGGTTTGAGAATAAAAAAAATGAAATGACAATGACAGGAAAAAGATTTAGTTTTTTTGCCGACCCGCAAGAAAGAAAAGCGGAAACCCGACCCACATTTGGCACATTGCCTTTTGCCCGACACACGTGCCAACGCTTCGCAAAAGTCAAAGAGCCAAATCTTTCCTACTCACCAATTACTTTCATTGAACAAAATAATTGTAATTTCACGGTTTGTTTAACTTATAAAAATAAAATTTCATGGCTATCAATTTGACAAAAGGACAACGCATCGAAATTGGCTTATCAAAAGTAGGTGTCGGTTTGGGATGGGACCCAAACGAAGGTACAGGTTTTGACTTTGACTTGGATGCATCTGCATTTATGCTAGGTGAAAACAAAAAAATTCCCAAAGACGAGTTTTTCGTTTTTTATAACAATCAAAAATCACCCGACAATTCGGTAGAATCATCTGGCGATGATTTAACTGGTGGAAACAGTGACGGTGATGATGAAACTTTAACAGTCGACCTTTCAAAAGTTGACACAAAAATACAGGAAATAATTTTCACTGTGACAATTCACGATTATGAAAACCGGAAACAGAACTTTGGGCAAGTGAGAAATTCATTCATTAGAATTTACAATGCCCAAACAAATGAAGAAATTGCAAAATATGAACTGGATGAAGATTTTTCAGTTGAAACCGCAGTTGAATTTGGCAGGCTTTATAAACGAAATGGAGAATGGAAATTTGAAGCAATGGGAATCGGTTATAAAGGTGGTCTTGAATATTTTGTGAAGAAATACGCTTAATATCAATAGCTATGGCAATAAATCTAAACAAAGTAACCCTTGAAAAACAAGGCGACAGTCATAAAATTGACTTGTCGAAAGGGAATAAATCCAATAAAGAGATAATCATAAATTTGAATTGGACTCAGGAAACACAAAAGAAAGGGTTTTTATCTGGTCTATTTGGTGGTTCGCAAGGTATTGACCTTGACCTCGGTTGTTTTTATCTTCTTAATGATGGACAAAAATCTGTAATTGACGGAATTCAATTTGCACACGGACAAGGAGGCCCCAAAGACAGACTAACAAAACAAGGAAAATATACAGGGATTCCCTGGGTTTGGCATACAGGCGATGACCGCTCTGGTGCTGGTTCAGGGGAGAATATTTTAGTTAATCCACAAGGATTATCTGAACTTAAAAGAATTGTAGTTTACTGTTTTATTTATGAAGGCGTTGCAAAATGGGCTGAAACAAATGCAGTAGTTACGATAAAAGTACCTGAAAATCCTGAAATTGTTGTTGAAATGGGCAAACAGTACAGCACCCAAAAGTTTTGTGCGATTGCGGAAATATTATTTGACCAAAATGACTCTATCACAGTTAAAAAACTTGTAACCTTTCACAATGGACACGGGGATTGTGATAAAGCTTATAATTGGGGTATGAAATGGACTGCTGGCAGTAAATAGTAATCTTTAAAATCAAATATAATGGCAATAAATTTAGAAAAAGGACAACGTGTAAATGTAAATTTACCAAAATTCGTTGTCGGGCTTGGCTGGGATGCCAACGCTTCAAGTACAGGACAAGACTTTGATTTAGATGCTTCTGTTTTCGTATTAGGCGAAAACAAGAAACTTCTAACCGATTCTCATTTTGTTTTCTACAACAACCTTACTTCTCCTGATGGTGCAGTTGAACATACGGGCGATAATCTTACAGGAGATGGTGATGGTGACGATGAAAGCATAAAAATTGATTTGTCTAAAATTAACCCAAATGCAACTGAACTGTGTTTTGTCGTAACAATACATGATGCAGAAAATCGCAAACAAAACTTTGGTCAAGTTAGAAATTCATTTGTGCGTGTTTACAACCCTGATACAAAAGAAGAAATTCTGAAATATGAATTGGAAGAAGATTTTTCTATTGAAACGGCAGTTGAATTTGGTCGTTTGTACAAACGAAACGGCGAATGGAAATTTGAAGCTGTTGGGGTTGGGCAAAAAGGTGGTTTGCAAGACTATTTAAACAAATATAACTAACCATTAAAATATCAAGAAAATGGCAATAAATTTATCAAAAGGTCAAAAAATTGACCTAAGAAAAGAAACAGGTGAGAAACTCACTAACTTCTGTGTTGGCGTTAATTGGGGTGCAATTGAAACCATCAAAAAAGGGCTATTTGGAAGTAAAAAAATCATTGAAGATGTTGATTTGGATTTAAGTTGCATTATGACAGATAATGCAGGGAATCTAATTGACTATATCTATTCACCAGATTACAATGGTTTTTTACAACGAAATAATCTTCCACTTGGCAAATTAACATCTGTTGATGGCGCGTTACGTCATAGTGGAGATGACAGGAAAGGTGACCAAGGCAGTGACGATGGTTTAGATAATGAAATAATTACAGTTGATTTAAACAAGGTAAACACTACTGTTGAGAAAATCTTCTTTTTTATCAACATCTATTTAAATCAAGGTCAAAACTTTGACTTTTCTCATATACCTTATGCGAAAATCAGGATGTATGAAGGTACTTCAACTAAAGTTAACAAAGTTTTTTCAAATTACGACATTACAACAGATGCAACTTTTGCCAATAAACGAGCATTAATACTTGGTAAATTGTACAAACGTAATGGCGAATGGAAATTTGATGCTATCGGAGACCCAACTGATGATAGAGTTTTTCTTGAAACAATTCAAACAATTTTAAACAAATACGCAAAATGAGAAGATTACCAGTTTATTTAGTTTTGGATATTTCCGGTTCAATGGCCGGAGAACCAATAGAAGCCGTAAAAAATGGCGTTCAGGTATTGGTTTCAACGTTAAGGCAAGACCCGTATGCGTTGGAAACAGCCTTTTTAAGTGTAATTACTTTTGACAGTTCGGCAAGACAGGTTGTTCCGCTAACTGAATTATCAATGTTTCAGATGCCCGACATACAAGCAACTGGGACAACTGCTTTAGGTGAGGCACTTTCTTTACTTGCAAATAAAGTTAGTACAGAGGTTACAAAATCAACAGCCGAAGTAAAAGGAGATTGGAAACCTTTGGTTTTCATAATGACTGACGGTGAACCTACTGATGATTGGCAGAAAGGTTTAAACGATTTTAAAAAACAAAAATTCGGAATGGTTGTCGCTTGTGCAGCAGGGACAGGTGCTAATACCAGCATTTTAAAGCAAATTACTGAAGTTGTTGTTCAGCTTGATACAGCAGACAGTGCAACTATTAAAGCATTCTTTAAATGGGTTTCAGCCTCCGTAAGTACTGGAAGTCAAAAAATTGAAGCTAGTGGAAAAGATGTATCTGGTTTAAATGAGTTACCACCACCACCACCCGAAGTAAATATTGTAGTTTAATTATGGGACGAAATAAAAGTTATGGGTTTTCCTTTTCGTGGAAAAGGGCGGTAGGAATTTCCGGTGCAAAACTTTGTTTTGCTCGTAGAACGGGAATTCCTACCACTAAACAAGGTTTAGAACGCAAAGTAGGTTCATCCATTTTGAGTTTACTTATGTCGCTATTTTTTGGAAAGAAATAATTATGAGAAGATTACCAGTATATATTTTGATTCAAACCTCCGGAGCAATGAGAGGAGAACCTATTGAATCAATAAAAGTAGGTTTAGAGGCTATGGTAGCTAGTTTACGACAAGACCCATTTGCACTTGAATCAGTGTATATGAGTATCGCTACTTTCAACAGAAATGTTGAGTTGTTAGTCCCTTTAACTGAATTAGAAAGTTTGCAAATACCAACAATAAACCAACCAGAATCAGGCCCAACACATTTAGGGGAAGCTTTACAGTTTATATGCAAAAAAGTAGATAGTGAAGTGGCGTTAAGTACGCCTGATAAAAAAGGAGACTGGATGCCTTTACTATTTATAATGTGTGATGGAAGAGCATCAGACCCTCAGCTTTTTAATACAATAATACCTGAAATTCAAAAACGTCATTTTGGTAGCATAATCGCGTGTATTGTTGGCTCTAAAACGGATGTTGATAATGTAAAAAAGATTACCGATAAAATTGTTAGTCTTGAAACAACTGATAGTGGCACATTTAAACAGTTTTTCAAATGGGTTTCAGCATCGGTTAGTGTTGGCAACAGAAGTATTGGTGCTACTGACCAAATGTTGTTACCACCGCCACCTCCGGAAGTTCATTCTGTAATATAATTTGTTATGAGATTATTTTTATACATATTAGTTAATGTATTGATTGTAGGTTTATTCCTGTATTCTAAACTTACACCTTATAAAAATAGGCTAACCGGAAGGTACTTAAAAGCCTTCAATTTTTTTGAAAGTATATTTAATCCGCTTTTGAACTTTCTAAAAAAAATTGCTAAACCTGCGCAAGTAGGCAATGGCATTGCTGTTGATATGTCGCAAATAATTTTGCTCTTGTTGCTATTATTAACATTAAAATTCATTTTATGAGAAGATTACCCATATATTTTGTAATTGACGTTTCTGAGTCAATGATTGGCGAGCCCATTGAACAAGTTCAAGAAGGTATTGCAACTATAATTAAGGAACTAAGAACCGACCCTTATGCGTTGGAAACTGTTTACGTTTCAATAATAGTTTTTGCAGGTAAAGCGCAAAAGATAACGCCTTTAATTGAGCTTTTTAATTTTTATCCGCCCAAATTGCCTATAGGTGGAGGCACTTCATTGGGAAATGCTCTGAATTTTTTAATGAATGATTTTGATTCTTCACTTCAAAAGACTACTCCCGAAATTAAGGGTGATTGGAAACCAATTATTTTCTTATTTACTGATGGTAATCCTACAGATAAATATGAAACAGCCTTTGATAAATGGAATCAAAAATATAAATCAAAATCCAATCTTGTAGTAATCTCATTGGGTGACAACACTGATACGAGCATATTCGGTAAAATTACCCACCAGGTGCTATTGCTTAAAAATACAGATTCTGAATCGTTTAAGAAGTTTTTTAAATGGGTAACAGCCTCAATCAAAACGAGTAGTGTAAGTGTATCGGAATCAAAAGATGATGGTTTGCATTTAGCACCAATCACAAATGGTTATTTATCAAAAATTGACCTTGAAAAGGGCTTTAATAAAAAGGTCGATGAGAATTTTGCTGTTATTTTAGCCAAGTGTCAAAGCACCAAAAGACCATATTTAATTAAGTATCAAAAAAGAATTTCACCAACAGAATTTAAAGAATTAGCATTAAACACTATAGATTACAAACTCGTTGGTGCATATCCCGTTGAAAATTCTTACTTTGATTTGTGCGAAAGTGATTCAAATCAAATCAAAATAAACACCTCTGAATTAGTTGGTTTTCCTGCTTGCCCTTGTTGTGGTAACCAATTTGGTTTTAGTCATTGTGGCTGTGGAAATATAATGTGTACTGGTGAGGAAGAAGTTAGTAAATGTCCTTGGTGTGGCATTGAGGCAAAATTTGGTTTTGGAGAAGGCAGTATTAACATAAACAGAACAAGGGGGTAATTATGGATATTTTAAAATACATGGGAAGCCTTGAAATAGAGGCAAAAGATGAAGAACAATTATCAAAATTTCTTAACGAAAAGGAATCAGAAATTAAAGACTCTATTTTAGATTTATGGAAGAAATTTTCTATAGAGAATCCTATTACAATTGCAGATAAAGAAATATTTCATAAAACTTCAGCAGAAGAAATTGAAACAAACGAAGACTCAAAAATTGATGCAGAAAATGAAACGATTATAATTTCCGATAAAACCGAACCAGTTTTGATACAAGACGAAAATATCATAATCGCAGAGAGTAAAACTGAACCTGAACCCGTAAAAATTGAACAAATAAAAGATAAAAGCTCTAACTCCTTTGAATTACAGATAAAGAATAAAAACATAATTATTCCAAATGGTAAAGTAAATCAAGATTACTGCTTTCTTTTTAAAATTGAGGAACTCGGTCTAACAGAAATTGGCGATTATTGGTTTGAAGGACTAGAGCCAATTGGGCTGATTTTTAATTCTGACACAAATGAAATTAAAGGAAAACCCATAGTAGCAGGAGACCATAAAATAAAGCTAAAAATTAAAAGAAACGATTGGTCAGATGGAAAGCCAATTTTTGAAAGACAAATTACATTTATAATAAATCCAGACCCTAAATCGCTTTGGAAAAATATTGCAACACCTAGCGATATCGAATATTATAAGCCTGATAGTGCTAAATGCTTTGTTAAAGTTGAATCCACTGTCAATCATTTTTGCGCAAAAAAAACTGCTAAAAAAGATATGGTTGCTGCAAGCCAAAGAGGTCGTTCTCATGCACAGGAAGGTAAACCGCGAGATGATGATTTTAATATTAGGTATTTAAGTGAAGTTGATTGGTATATTTTAACCGTTGCTGATGGTGCAGGTTCTGCTAAATACTCAAGAAAGGGTTCTGAAATAGCATGTAAAACAGTAGTTGAAGTTTGCGAACAACTAATTAAGGAAAAAACGAAGGAATTTGAAAATCTAATCAAAGACTTTAGCACTGAAAAATCGGATGATAGAAGAAAAAAAATGGGAGATTCTTTGTATGGTATTCTTGGTAATTCAGTATTTAAAGCAGTAAAAAACATTGAAGAAGAAGCAAAGAAAACTAACAAACCTTTAAAAGATTATTCCACAACTCTAATAGTATCAATTTGTAAGAAATTCAAATTTGGATGGTTCGTTGGAGCATTTTGGGTCGGTGATGGTGGTGTTGGTATTTACAATAAAGACACTAATTTTTTAAAGATTCTTGGAGAATCAGATGGCGGTGAATATGCAGGTCAGACACGTTTTTTAACAATGCCAGAGATAACTCAACCCACAGAATTGTACAGAAGACTGAGATTTGATATTGTTGATGATTTCACAGCATTAATTCTTATGACTGACGGAATTACTGACCCGAAATTTGAAACTGATGCAAATTTGTTGAAAGTTGAAAAATGGAATGAACTATGGCAAGACCTATTAAAAGAGGTTAATTTTTCTGATGATAACGAAGCATCAGCAGACCAATTATTAAAATGGCTGGACTTTTGGTCGCCGGGTAATCATGATGATAGGACAATAGCAATATTATTTTAATTATGGCAAAAACGATAAAAATAACAGCAACAGACGGCTCTCAAGTTGAATTTGTGGACGAAATGATTGGTGCTGGTGGTATGAAAGATGTCTATTTTAGCCCTGACAAAAGTTACGTAGTAGCTTTTTTTAGAGATAAACAGGATTTTAATGCTAAAGACCGATTGCAAAATATTACAGGCAAATACAGAGAAAACATTTTTAACCAGGCAGGTGGAGAATATTGGAAAGATTTATATTGTTGGCCAACTAAAATAGTGGAGTATAATGGAAAACTAGGAATTACTTGCCCAACTTATCAAAAGCAATTTTTCTTTAAAAAGGGTTCAATTAACAATGATTTTTTAGGAATTAAAGGAAAAGAAAAAGAAGGTAAGTGGTATGCCTCAGCTAAAAATTTAAACAAGTTTTTAGCACCTGAAGAAAAGGGCGATTGGTTTAAATATTTTCAAATTAGTATACGAATTAGTCGTGCAGTTAAGAGACTTCATGCCGCTGGTTTGGCTCACTCGGATTTGTCTTATAAAAATGTTTTAGTCGACCCAACAACTGGTCAAGCTTCAATAATTGACATTGACGGATTAGTCGTTCCGGGCAAGTACCCACCCGATGTTTTGGGGACTCCTGATTTTATTGCTCCCGAAGTAATTTCTACAAAGCATCTTCCAATATCTGACCCTAACCGAAAATTGCCAAGTATAAAGACAGATAGGCATGCCTTAGCTGTAATGATTTATATGTATTTGTTATATCGACATCCTTTAAGAGGTGGGAAAGTGAATGATTTAGATTCAGTTAAGGACGAAGAACTTTCAATGGGTATAAAAGCTCTATTTGTTGAACATCCAACAGATAAAAGCAATAGAGTAAAAGTTGACCAGTTACACCCAAGTCAGCTACCCCAAGGTGACCCTGTTAAAATTCCATATTCTGTTTGTGGACCCTATTTAAAAGAACTATTTAATAAGGCTTTTATTGATGGGTTACATAATCCAGATATTCGACCAACTGCTGACGAATGGGAACAGGCATTGTTAAAAACTGTAGATTTAATGCAACCTTGTCAAAATCCTAACTGCTGGCACAAATGGTTTGTATTTGATAATTCTACAAAACCTAAATGTCCATTTTGTGGTACAGAATATAAAGGACAGTTACCCGTTTTAAATTTATATTATTCCCCAAAAGTTGGTGTTTTCAAACCTGAAAACTACAGATTGATGGTTTACAATAAGCAACTTTTGTACATGTGGCATGTAAATCGTTTTGTAAATGCTAATGAAAAAACAACCCCTGACCAAAAAATTCCTGTAGGAGATTTTCATTTCCATAATGGTAAATGGATTCTAATAAATAGAAAACTTACAAGTATGTACGACAAAGACATTGATAAAAAAATTGAAATTGGCGAAGCTGTTGAATTAACTGAAGGCAAAAAAATTCTATTATCCAAAGAAGATGGGGGGAGATTAATTATAGTACAATTAGTAAATTCATAAACCGTAATAAATCAAAATCCTTTTATTGTCAAACTAAAAATATTTTATAAAATGAGCAAATTAAATGAACTAAAGAAATCAATACTCGCCGATGGCGTAATTGATGAACAAGAAGTAAAACAATTACGTGAAGTATTGTATGCTGATGGCGTAATTGACAAGGAAGAAGCAGAATTTCTGTTCGAGTTAAACGATGCTGTAAGTGGAAAAGAAAATCATCCAAGTTGGGAAACGCTTTTTGTTGATGCAATAACCAGTTTCTTACTAGAAGATGAAACATCTCCCGGTGTCGTTGATGAAGAAGAAGCAAAATGGCTTTTAGCAAAAATTCAAGGTGATGGGAAGTTGGATAAAATTGAACTTGCCTTATTAAATAACCTAAAAGCAAAATCAAAGCAATTGCCTCAATCATTATTAAATTTATTGAAATAAGATGGAACACAAGAAGCATTACTCCGGGCTATCCAATGAGCAAGTTATTGAAAGCCGAAAGAAATATGGAGAAAATATTTTAACTCCTCCAGAACGTGAACCTTTATGGAAACTTTTTTTAGAAAAGTTTGAAGACCCAATTATCAGAATACTTTTAATTGCGGCATTTTTATCTTTATTTATTGCAATCGTTGAATATGTTACAAAAGGCGAAGCAAATTTTTCTGAAACAATTGGTATCTTTTGTGCTATTCTTTTAGCAACCGGTGTTGCCTTTTGGTTTGAGATGGATGCAAATAAAAAGTTTGATGTTTTAAATAAGGTTAACGACGATACTCTTTATAAGGTTATCAGAAGTGGTAATGTTTGCCAAATACCAAAAAAGGAAATCGTTGTTGGTGATATTGTAATTCTTGGTACAGGCGAAGAAGTTCCTGCTGATGGTGAATTACTCGAAGCAGTGTCTCTTCAAATTGATGAATCGTGTTTAACTGGTGAGCCGATTATTGATAAAACTACCAACCCAGCTAATTTTCATTCGGATTCGACATATCCTTCGAATTGGGCAATGAGAGGAACAAAATTGATGGATGGTCACGGTATTCTAGAGATAAAGAAAGTTGGCGATGAAACAGAATTTGGTAAAGTTGCAGAGAAAGCAACAGAAATGAGTGGTGAAGAAACACCATTGAATAAGCAATTGGACAAACTGGCTAAATTTATTGGTGTTGTTGGTTTTGCTTTGGCGGTCTTGACATTTCTCGCCCTTTTTGTTAAAGATTTATTCTTAGGAGAAGCCCAATATACTATTGGTCAATTAGGTTCAATTGGCATTGTAATTTTATCTGCTTCAATAGTCTTGACCAAAGTTTGGTTGCCAATCATCTACGATTCATTTGAATTGTTAGGTAAAGAAAAGGAATTACCTAAAAGTGTTGAAGAAGGTAGTTGGTTTAGATGGATATTATATGGTATTGGAACATTTGTAATACTTGCCGCTTCCGGTTATTTATTTGGGATAAATCCATTAAATTCTGAATCTTGGATTAGCTTAGATGTTGCAGGTCGTATATTGCAATATTTTATGGTAGCTGTTACATTAATTGTAGTTGCAGTTCCGGAAGGTTTGCCAATGAGCGTAACCCTCAGTTTAGCACTAAGTATGCGTAAAATGCTTCAAAACAATAATCTTGTTAGAAAGATGCATGCTTGTGAAACAATGGGGGCAACAACGGTTATTTGTACTGACAAAACAGGCACTTTGACCCAAAATCAAATGCAGGTTTATAAAGCCGATTTTTTCTGTTTAAATGGGAATAAACTTTTAAATGAAGTAAACCATAATATTATCAAAGAGAGCATTTCTGTAAATTCAACAGCATATCTTGATTATTCAGAGCCATCAAAAATTAAAACATTAGGCAATCCAACAGAAGCTGCTCTGTTATTATGGTTGCATGAACAAGGCATAAATTATTTAGATATTCGTGAAGATGCAGAAGTAATCGAACAACTAACATTTTCAACCGAAAGAAAGTTTATGGCTACATTGGTAAGTAGTTCATTACTTAAGAAAAAAGTGCTTTATGTAAAGGGTGCACCTGAAATTGTACTTTCAAAATGTAGTTATATTTTAACGGAAGAAGGGTTAAAGCCAATAAAAGATTATTATTCAAAAATCGATAATTCTCTTTTGCAATTTCAAAATCAAGCTATGCGAACTTTAGGTTTTGCATATGAAATTGTTGATGATAATTTTGATAGATTTGAAAATGGGAAATTAGTTAATGCAAATCTTGTTTTTCTCGGGATAACTGCAATTTCCGACCCTGTTAGATCAGATGTTCCATCCGCAGTAGCAAAATGCTTAAATGCCGGAATTGAAGTAAAAATAGTAACCGGTGATACGCCCGGAACGGCTAAAGAAATAGGTCGTCAGATAGGTATTTGGAATGACAGTGATAACTTACATAATATTATAACTGGAGTTGAGTTTGAAAGTCTTACAGATGAAGAAGCTCTAAAAAGAGTGCAACATTTAAAAATAATGTGCAGAGCAAGACCAACAGATAAACAAAGATTAGTTCAACTATTGCAAAGAAACGGTTCTGTCGTTGCTGTAACAGGAGATGGCACAAATGATGCACCAGCTTTGAATTTTGCTCATGTTGGCTTATCAATGGGTTCAGGAACTTCTGTTGCCAAAGAAGCTAGTGACATAACTTTGTTAGATGACTCATTTAGTAGTATTACAACTGCTGTAATGTGGGGGCGTTCATTATACCAGAACATTCAACGTTTTATTCTTTTTCAATTAACAATAAATGTTGCTGCCCTTATTATTGTCTTTTTAGGTTCAATATTCGGTCATGAATTACCTTTGACCGTTACGCAAATGCTTTGGGTAAATTTAATTATGGACACATTTGCAGCAGGGGCATTGGCTTCTCTGCCTCCGAATTTGCGTGTAATGGATAATAAACCTAGGAAAAATGAGGATTTTATAATTACACCTTCAATGAGGTTCAATATTCTTTTTGTCGGTTTTTCGTTCGTAATTATTTTATTAGGACTTCTCTTTTATTTTTCAAATAATGGTGAAGTTAGCCGTTATGACTTATCTCGTTTCTTCACAATATTTGTAATGTTACAATTCTGGAATATGTTTAATGCTAAAGCATTCGCATCAGGGAAATCTGCGTTCCATGGATTAAGTAAATCTATTGGTTTCTTAATTGTAGCTTTTGTCATTTTAGTAGGTCAAATCTTAATCGTTGAATTTGGAGGCGAAGTTTTCAGGACTGTTCCATTAACATTGAAAGATTGGGCAGTAATTATTGGGTCAACGTCTTTTGTCTTATGGATAGGTGAAATTATTCGAGCAATTAAACGCTAACGCACATAGCCAAGCACAATGGCAGGTCGCACAAGCCAACACAAAAGCCAAAACCTGCCATAGAGCTTGTCTATTTTCCTACCCTGACTTACCCGGCACAAAAAAGCTAAATCTTTTAAGACAGAGAAAATGTAATGACTGAATTGAAAAATAATCTCAAACCATTGACAGACAAGAACGCCCAGTTGGTAACAGGCGGTATATTTTATTGCCGTGACAGTGCGGGCTTCAACGTTTCTGCATCTAATAAACTTTCATGTAACTTGACAGGACAGTGCTTCGAAGTCGGCAACAAAAACATACCGCCAATCCGATATACGCGACGTACGCGAAGTTTGGAAATTCATCAATTACATTACTAACCAGTTTCCTGAACCTCTGCCTTCCTCCGATCTCATCTATCAAACCTTAAACGAAGTGAAAGACGATATAAAGTCAATCCGTAAAAAATTAGATGAATGAGATTCTCCCAGTTTTATTCACAATCAATTTATTAAGTCCATTATCTCTTAGCAAATGGCGAAATATTCTATTATTGACGTCGAAACAACAGGTACTTCGGTTAAGGGAGAACGCATCACCGAGATTGCCATATTTAATCATGATGGGCAAAAGATAACCGATGAATTCGTCACTTTAGTGAATCCAGAGAAAAAAATTCCTTATCGCATAAGCCAGATAACCGGCATCACCGACAGAATGGTAGAGAATGCACCCCGGTTTTGTGAGATTGCCCGCAAAGTGCTCGAGCTGACCGAAGACTCCGTTTTTGTGGCGCATAATGTAGGATTCGATTATGGTTTTGTGAAAGAAGAATTTAAAAATCTGGGTTATCGTTTTGAGCGCGACAAACTTTGTACGGTTCGACTGAGCCGTAAACTCCTTCCCCATCATCCTTCTTATAGTCTTGGAAATATTTGTCGGGATTTGGGTATTCAAATCTTCGACCGGCATAGGGCTGGTGGAGATGCGCTGGCTACGGTCAAACTGTTTGAATATTTATTGAGCATCGACCCAAATCTCTTAAAAATTAACCTCAAAGGCATAAATTCTTCTATTTCTGCGGCTACTTTACACGCCTTGCCCGAAGAAGCCGGAGTTTATTACTTTTATGACTCATCTCAACAGATCATCTATATAGGCAAAAGCAAAAACATTCACAACCGTGTAGTTTCACACCTGAATAACGAAACCACACGCAAGGCTCTTGAAATGAAACATGCCATTGCCGATATTTCTTATGAAATTACAGGCAGCGACCTGATTGCTCAGTTACTCGAATCGGAGGAAATAAAAAAACATAAACCCTTGTATAACCGTCAACAGCGACGAACAGGATTTCGTATTGGGCTTTTTACTTATTTCGATGAAAAGGGTTATATGCGACTGAAGATAGATAAACTATCGGATGGTTTGCTTCCGATTACTACCTACAACTCGGTCATGTCGGCTAAGCGTGCTCTTTTTGCCTTATGCGACGAATATCATCTTTGTCAGAAACTTTGCGGTTTGTATAAAACTAAAGGTGCCTGTTTTCAGCATGGCATTGGTCAATGCATGGGAGCTTGCATAGGATTGGAATCTACAGCCGATTACAATGCTCGTGTTGAAGCGGCCATAACTCCAGTAAAATTCGAACATGAAAACTTTTTTATCATCGATAGAGGACGTTGCCCTGATGAATATTCGGTAGTAGAAGTTAGGCATGGTGCTTATCTGGGTTTTGGCTATTTTGATGGAAACGATTTCGACGGAACGGCCGATTTCCTCCATTCTTGTATCCATCGTTTTAGTGATACCCGCGACGCTCGACATATCATTCTTTCATGCCTCAAACATCATGAATTCGAACGTTTGTTGGTTTATTAACTGATTCGACTATTTAAACTTCTTTATTTTTAATTTCGAAAGTCAGTCACTCTCCTACTCTATAGTTTGATAATAGTTTACAGTTAAATGCTTCTTCAAAGAAACATTTCTTTAAATTAAATTAACCTTGGTTTGGGGAGCTCTCCTTATTTTTGTTCGCAAAAACATAGATATGATGAAACTCGATCGGTATCATTTCAAAGCCTATTTTCTGCTTGCTGCAGTATTTGTAATTTTGGGGTTATCATTTGGTTGCAATAAGGCGCAACAACCCGATAAAAAGCCTTATCTTGTAGTCCTATCACTGGATGGATTCAGATGGGATTATCCTCAGCATTTTTCTACTCCCAATCTTAATATGATGGCAAAAGAGGGGGTTCATGCAAATTCTCTCATTCCTTGCTTCCCAACTAAGACTTTTCCCAACCATTATTCCATTGCTACGGGTTTATATCCCGACCATCATGGCATTATACAAAATTCGTTTTATGTACCTGGGATTGGAACTTTTGAACCAACAAACCGCCAGAGTATTATGAATGGCGTTTATTACGAAGGTGAGCCCATTTGGCTCACTGCAGAAAACCAAGGGATGAAGTCGGCTTGTTATTTTTGGGTAGGCAGCGAAGCTCCCATCAAGGGAAAATATCCCTCTATTTGGTTACCCTACAATCAAGATTTGCCATTTACTTCACGCATCGACTCGGTTATTACATGGTTACAATTGCCTTCCGAAAAACGTCCTCATCTGATCATGTGGTATATACATCAACCCGATGAAATTTCTCATCATGAGGGGCCCTTAGCCGCTTCAACCGGGAAAATGATTTCCTATCTCGACTCACTGGTGGGGGTTTTTCGTGCTCGACTCAACGAATTGCCCATAGCAAATAAAGTAAACTTTGTAGTGGTTTCCGACCATGGAATGGCAAAAGTTAATGAAAACAACAACCTGTATTTAGACCATCTTGTGCCTCGTTACTGGATCAATATGGCCTGTGGTGGTGATATTCAATTAAATATAACTGCCATACCAGGTTATAAAGATTCCTTATACCATCGTTTGAAAAAAGTGAATCATCTCAGTGTTTGGAAAAAGGAAGAAGTGCCTCAGCGTTTACATTATGGCACAAATCCTCGTATTTATGATTTGGTTGTTTTAGCTGATACAGGTTGGAATATCATGCTTACACAACCGGCAAAAATTATCCCTGGCCATCATGGTTACGACAATATTTATCCCGATATGCACGGAATTTTTTACGGAGTGGGGCCTGCTTTCAAAAATGGTTACGAAAGGCCAAGTTTCGAGAATATTCATCTGTATCCCTTATTTGCTCATATTTTGAAACTAAAACCTGCGGAAGTTGATGGTCGGCTCGAAGAAGTAAGGGATATGTTGAAAAATTAAGTGAGAAAAATATCTTCGGGATAAATGATTTCTTCGAGAAAAAGAGCACGAGGAATCACAGAAGGTCCAGCAGCCGAACGATCTTTTTTAGCTATAATTTCACGAAGATGTTCAATGGCATTTTCTTCTTTTGCCAACTGCCAGAGCGTTCCCACAATGGCTCTCACCATGTTGCGCAAAAAACGATTGGCCGTAATAGTAAAAACAAGATCATCTTTTCTGGATTCCCAAAAAGCTTGAGTAACCGTGCAAAAGTTATTTTCGGTATCTGAATGAAGTTTGGCAAAACTCGTAAAATCCTCAATTGTTAAAAGGATTTTGGCTAATTGATTCAATTTTTCGATATCTGGACAATGCGAACGAAACCAACGATAATCTCTTGTAAATGGATTTTTTCTCAGAGAAATGTAATATCGGTATGTTCTCCATAGCGCATCATATCGGGCATGCGCTTCAGGTTTTACTGGCAGGATTTCGAAAATGGCGATGTCATCGGGTAGAATATGGTTAAGGTGATAAGAAAGAGCGATGAGCTGTTGTTTCGACATAGGATAAAAATCGAAATGAGCATAGAAAGATGAAGCATGTACTCCTGTATCAGTGCGCCCACAACCTGTAATGTCAATAGGTTTCTTTAAAAGAATGCTAATTTTTTCTTCTA
>Ga0209506_1001616_pt1 | contig 22770 bp, 19 predicted proteins | sample AD_JPNHG2_MetaG_FD_184409 | JGI IMG/M metagenome (GOLD analysis project Ga0209506, IMG submission 184409) | Active sludge microbial communities of municipal wastewater-treating anaerobic digesters from Japan - AD_JPNHG2_MetaG (SPAdes) (version 2) | ecosystem: Engineered > Bioreactor > Anaerobic...
TTTTACTACGAGGCTCGCATAGTTCCAGCCGGTGAAAAGATATTTCTGGTTTTGCTGCGCGATATCACCCAACAAAAGAAATTTGAGGAGGAGATACGGATTCTGGCACAAACCATAATGAATGCCAACGACAGCATATCAATCACTGACCTCGATGGAAATTTCATATACGTCAATCCTGCCTTCACTAAAGTTTATGGCTATAGCCAAACGGAAATACTGGGAAAAAACATTAACTTAATCAGACCAATAGGTTTCGACTCTGACCTCAGCAAAGAGATTCATTCAGCTACCCAGAAAGGGGGATGGAAAGGCGAGATTCTTAATGTGCGAAAGGATGGAACAATCTTCCCAATATTCCTCTCCACCTCACCTGTATACAACGAGTTCAACGAGCCAATTGCATCGGTGGGAATTGCTAACGACATTACTGAGCGCAAGTTAATTGAACAGGAGCTTATAAGGGCTAAGGAACAGGCCGAGGAGTCGGACAGGTTAAAAACGGCGTTCCTCTCAAACATGAGCCACGAAATCCGCTCGCCCATGAATGCAGTGCTTGGATTTATCCAACTGCTTAAAGCAGAGGAAAGTATTACTGAAACCGGAAAGCAATACATTGAACTGATTGAAAATAGCGGAAACCAGCTTCTTGCCTTAATTGAAGACATTATTGATATCTCAAAGATTCAGTCCAACCAAATAAGAATCAACAAAACTTCATTCGATTTTAACGAGCTTTTACGGGAACTTTACACCATTTACTCCAACCAGCTCATACGGAAAGCCGATCAAAAAACCCTCCTGTTTAAGCCCGAAATGCCACAGGAATCACCATTTACTATATACTCCGATCCCGTGAGGGTAAGGCAAATCCTTAACAATTTACTGAGCAATGCCATTAAGTTTACCCCAGCTGGCCATATCCGATTTGGATATACCCTCATGATAGATGAAGATATGCCCTACATTCAGTGCTATGTTCAGGATACTGGAATTGGCATATCGCCCGAAAAACAGGCCCTTATTTTTGAGCGTTTCCGGCAAGCCGACGATACCTATACCCGTATTTACGGTGGTAGCGGATTAGGATTAGCCATATCCAAAGGATTAGTCGACCTGCTAGGTGGACATATTTGGGTAGAAAGCACTGAGGGTCAAGGCTCAACATTCTACTTCACAATTCCTTTCCAGGAAGGCACTGAGAGTGGTAAGAGCTTAAAAAAAGAGGAACAAAAAACCCTATCGTCAGAGTTGCTAAAAGGCAAAAAGATATTAGTAGTGGAGGATATCAGTGAGATTAGGCTATACTTTGAGCGCTTACTTGAACCAACCGGTGCAAAAACTCTTTTTGCACATAATGCACGCGAGGCACGAGTGCTATTCAAAAAGCATAAGGATATTAGCGTTGTTCTGCTCGACATCAGGCTTCCCGATGCCGATGGTTACACAATAGCTGCGGAGTTCAAACGCCTGCGCCCCGATTTGCCCATTATTGCCCAAACAGCGTATGCGCTCCAGTCGGAGTTTAACAAGAGTATAGAGAGCGGCTGCGACGATTATGTAACCAAGCCCATCGACTCACCCCTGCTCATCCAAAAAATATTAAGCTTAATAGAAAAGAAATCCGATAATCACTAAGGAGCTAAGCGCTCAATTTTCCATTGATTATTAATCAGTGTGTACTGTATCCTATCGTGTAAACGGTTAGGACGCCCCTGCCAGAATTCAAAAAGTGTAGGTACTAGAGTGTATCCACCCCAGTTGGGTGGGCGTTTTACGGTTTTCCCTTTAAATTCTTCCTCAAAATCGGCCATTAAGCGTTCCAGGTACTTGCGGTTGGGAATCACTGTGCTCTGAGGCGATGCCCAAGCCCCAATTTTGCTGGCTTCGGGTCGCGTCTTAAAGTACCTGTCGCTTTCGGCATCGGTAGCCTTGTGGATTTTACCTTCAATCCTTACCTGTCGCTCAAGCTCAGGCCAGTAAAATACAAGGGCACCGTATGGGTTCTGCAATATATTTTTTGCCTTTCGGCTTTCATAGTTTGTAAAAAATGACATTCCTTTATCATCGTAATGCTTAAGCAGAACCACTCTTGCCGAAGGCTTGCCATCGAAGGTTGAGGTGGCAAGGGTCATGGCGTTAGGCTCAGGAACTCCAGATTCAATTGCCTGGCTAAGCCAAAGGTCGAACTGTTCAATGGGTGTAGGCTTAACATCGTTCTCGCTGAGCGACTTCAAGGAATACTCATGTCTGAGTGCGTTAAGGTCTTTAGGGCTCATGACATCATCATTAAAATTAATCCATCTGTATGTCGATTCGCTGCCTACGACCATTAATGGCGCTTCTGATACTGGCATTTAGGTCGAAGCCAAGTATCAACCCAAAGGCATTAAAGTAGAGCCAAAGCTGAAAAGCTATTAGCCCTCCCAGTGAACCATAAAACTTATTATACTGTCCAAAACGGTTCACATAGTATGAAAAGGCAAAGGAGGTAAGAATTATGAGTACGGTTGCAAGTATGGCTCCGGGTGAGAAAAAGCTAAACTTGTCCTTGCGCGAAGGGGCAAGGTAGTAAACCAGCGATATACCAAAAAAGAAAACCAGCACGGCAAGCAACCACTTAATAATCATAGCAATAAACAAAATCGACGATGAATGTAAAACACCCCAGTCGCCCAAAATGTTCAATAGGGTCTCCCCAAAAAACAGCAGCACAATACCAAGTATCACTATTGATGGCAACAGAAAGGTTAAAAGCAGTGCAATTAGGTGTTGCTCAACAAAGCTACGGGTTTCAATTGTATGGTATGTGGCATTGAACGCATCAATAAGGGCGCTTACACCATTGTGGCTGAAAAATATGGCCGCAAGGAAACCAAACGAAAGTAAACCGGAGCTCTTAGTGGTAACCACCTCAACCAAAGTTGCCTCAACCGTTTGGTAGGCGTAGGTTGGCATAATCCCCTTTGCAAGCTGAAGCAGCTGAAACTGAAAATTCTCAAGTGGTAGGTATGGAATAAGCGTGAAGATAAAAATTAGCAGGGGAACCGTTGCCAGAAAAAAGCTAAAGGCCACAGCCGATGCCCTTGTAGTAATAGCACCATTTACAATGCCGCGGAAAAAATATCGAATTACATCTACTACCGGAACCCCATGTAGGCTTGGCACCGTAAAACGTTTTAACCTTCCCCGGAACAAGACAGCCCAAATACGCAACACTTTCCCCATTGCGCTGATTTTCCCGAAAGGTTTTGCCATACCCTATTCCACTTTTTTGAGGTTCATGTCGATACTTTTAATTTGATGGGTTATTGCCCCCACCGAAATGTAATCGACCCCACAGAGAGCGTAATCACGGATTGTAGATAGATTTATACCCCCTGACGACTCCGTTTCAAAACGGCCATTAACCATTTCAACCGCTTTGCGGGTATCGCTAACTGTAAAATTATCGAGCATAATACGACGCACTCCGCCAACGCGCAGCACAGTTTCCACATCGTTTAAACTACGTGTTTCAACCTCAATATCCAGGTTCCGTCCGGTTTTGGCAAGGTATTCATTAGCCATACGAATTGCTTGCTCAACCCCTCCTGCAAAGTCGATATGGTTATCCTTAAGCATAATCATATCAAAAAGTCCCATTCTGTGATTCAAGCCGCCACCAATGGCAACGGCCATTTTATCGAGAACACGCATACCGGGAGTAGTTTTGCGGGTATCGAGCACTTTAGCTTTTGTGCCCTCGCAAAGTTTAACATACTCCCGGGTTTGGGTAGCAACACCGCTCATACGCTGAAGCACATTAAGCACAATCCTCTCAGCCTGTAATAGTGCATGAACCCTGCCGTAAGCCCTAAAGGCGATATCGCCAGATTGGAGTAATTCGCCATCGGATTTTAAAAAGTTAATGCTGATACTTCCATCTATACGCTTGTATATGCGCTCAGCAACCCGTAAGCCTGCAATTACACCCTCCTGCTTCATCATGAGCTGCACAGCGCCCACCGCATCGTATGGTATGCAGGAAAGGGAAGAGTGGTCGCCATCGCCTAAGTCCTCAGCAATGGCTAAGTCAATTAGCCTATCAATAAGTTGGTCGTATGGGGTCATGATCTTACTTTGGATTAATGGCTGTTTCTGGCTCAATTCGGAACTGATGAATATAGGTTTTACCCTGCTCAGTTTTCATGAATATCGATACCCGGAATAGCCCGTTCTTACACTGAAGTGTACCAATAGCAAAAGCTGTCAAATCCTTTGCTCCCTGATGGTTTACGGTAAACTTAACCGGAATATTCTTTTCAAAGAATGATCGTAGCAGTAAAACCGCCTGAGCTTGGCTGTAAAAGTTTTCATCGCCAAGTAAGTCGATTTCAACTGTTTTGAAGAAGTTTCGGGTAAGATTTTCCACATCGCCCTTTTCAATTGCCTCGGCACTCTTCTTAACTATTGCTTCTGGCGAATCCTGATAAACTAAAGTATCGGCTTTTGATGCAAGCAACAGCAATACAGACATCAAGTAAACTGTTAATTTCCGCAACATCTCGTACTTAATTTTCATCTTTTAATTCCCCAAAGGTAAAATATAGAATAGCTAAACAACAAATTATAAGCCAGAAAGCGAATATCAACCTGCAAATTAAAATGCACATTTCAAAATTAAGTATTTTTATGAAGATTGGGAATCAGTGTAAACAAAATAATTTGACGCAATCTGGTTAATAAAAAAATCAATTGACGAATCGACCAACAAAATCTAATCATTCCGCATTATTCCGAATTATTTCGAACTGTCCCGATTTATTTTAGTTGGGTTTAACTGTTCACTTTCCCTCATACTTCTTTTAACTTCCTCTAACTCCATCATTTTCATTCAATTCCGACTCTTTCCGACTCATTCCTCAACTAATTCATGGCAATTCGGCTCAAAACTCTATTACCTTTGCGGAAATAAATGTTTATGCTGCCACAGGGTTGTAATCCGAAATGTAGAGGGTGTAGCCACAGGGATTGGTCCATGACCGATAGCCTTGAGCAGAAACAAGCATTCGTGAAAAGTAAACTAACTGAATGGGCCGATTTGGTTGAACCCGTGCGCTCAGTACCGGAGAGTGAGCGTTGGGGCTATCGCACTAAAACTACCCTAAGCGCAAGGTTTAATGGAAATATTTGGGAGTTTGGAATGTGGCGGCGCGACGAGCTTGTTCCAATTCCCAACTGCCCCGTACATGCACCGGAGTTGAATAGAGTACTCGCCCTGCTTGCGGATTCATTTCCGCGGGAACATTCTTTTGCACTTGCATACGTAGTAATTTCAGGCGCACAGGTTGTTCTGGTAATCAAATCGAAGCAGGAACCAACATTAACCTGGCTTAGTGAAGATGTTGCACAAGGACTTGCCAGCATGGGAATTGAAGGGATATGGTACCATATGAATCCTTCAACGGGCCGAAGGATTTTTGAGAAATCCGGATGGATGTTAATTTGGGGGAAAACCCGTTCAACTGACTACCATGGCTCACTTTATGGCCCCGCTGCTTTTCAGCAGTTGATACCCGAACTGTACAACGAATCGCTGGAGGAGGCGGAAAGGTTTTTAAACCCTAATGGGAATAGCGCTCTTATTGACTTATACTGCGGAACCGGAAACTCAATGCGACGATGGATTAACCGGGGGGCTAATGTAATTGGGGCTGAGCTTGGAGGCGAGGCTGTGGAGTGCGCCCGTTTGAATGCTCCCCAAGCTATGGTTTTGCGCGGTGCTTGCCGGCAAAGAGTTCCACAAATTGCTGAATGGACTGATAAAAATCGCTATCAAGGGAAAGAAATATTACTTTACGTAAACCCACCACGCACGGGGCTTGAACCTGAGGTTCTAGAATGGATTTCAAAACAAGGGCTTCCCAATCGAATTGCCTACCTATCGTGTAGCCCAGGCACCCTCTCAAAGAACTTGAATTGGCTCTGCACAAACGGATACCGATTAGTACGATGTGTGCCCTTCGATTTCTTCCCACAAACACACCATGTTGAAACGCTTGCTTTGCTTGAGAGAGTTAGCGCTGATACGTATTAGCATCTAAACTCAAACAGCTAAAACTTTCCTTTAACGAGGTTTTATCTTCGGCCACAATTATGAGCTTATCGTTAGGCTCAATAACTGTTGAGCCCGTAGGCGAAATATACCTGTCGTTGCGTTGAATTAGCACGATAAGCGATTTTTCAGGAAAATTTAGGTCAACTATTCGTTTCCCTACAACGCAGCTATCGTCGGGTATGTCAACTTCTACCATTTCGGTGCTAATATTTTCCCTGAGCATAACATCAACAGGGGTAATTTGCTTAACCCGTTGCGGTAACAAAACCCTTAACCACTTTGCTACTCGAATAAGCGACGTACCCTGTATTAACACCGACGTTATGGTGATAAAAAATACTATATTGAATATCTCTTGAGCCTTAGCCATTCCGGCAATCAAGGGGTATGTGGCAAGTACAATAGGCACAGCACCACGCAATCCCACCCAAGCAATGTACCACCGTTCACGATTCTTCATCCTATAAGGGGATAGGCTTATGAAAACGCTCAATGGTCGTGCAATAAACATTAACCCAAAGGCTATAAGCAACCCGTTTCCTATGTGCGGAATAATTTCACCCGCATTCACCAGTAAACCAAGTGTAATGAAAAGGATTATTTGCATAAGCCAAGCCAAACCATCGAACATTTTCAGAATGATCTTTTTATGCATTATGTGGCTATTTCCCAGAAGTATTGCTGATAAGTAAACGGCTAAAAACCCATTCCCTCCAATAAAATCGGTTATGGAAAAGGTTAACAACATCAGGGTAATTGCTAATACAGGGTATAACCCTTCATATTCGAGTTTGATGTTGTTAATTATGTATTTACTTGCATACCCAAAGCCCACACCCATGCTAACTCCAATTATTATCTGGCTTAGAAAGAGTTTTACAACCTCCCAGAATGATAGCGATGGGCTTGTTGCAAGTCCAAGAAAAATGATGGTCAATAGATAAGCCATAGGGTCATTACTACCACTCTCAAGCTCAAGGGTTGGCCTCAGATTGCCCTTTAGGGCTAAATTTTTTGAGCGAAGTATTGAGAAAACAGCTGCCGCATCGGTTGACGATATAATTGAGCCAATTAAAAAGCTCTCCGTAATACTAAAATCAGTTACTAGCCAGGTTATAAGCCCCGAGAAAAGAGCCGTTAACACCACCCCTAGGGTGGAAAGGGTTACACCATGCCATAAAATCGGCTTAATGCTAAACCAATTGGTTTCGAACCCCCCTGCAAATAGAATAAAGTTTAAGGCAACAACCCCAATGAACTGAGCAGTAATGGCATCGTTAAAAACAACTAGTCCTGAAAAAGACGTGCCTGCAAGCATTCCAACAAACAAAAAAAAGATGAGCGTTGGGACACCCAAGCGGAACGATGTTTTTCCGGCTATTAAGCTAATAAATAGCAGCAACGAACCAATAAGCAAAAAGTTTTCGGTGGTAAAATTCATCAGCCTAATACAATTCGTTCAAAATTTTACCTTCGCTTAAAAACGATACTCCCTGCCCACTGGTTAAACTTACCATGATGGTCTCAACCAGGGGCTCGTTTACAGCAGAATCGGCCATCCACTCCAGAATGAAATTTGCGCCCACTCCGCTCCTGTCGCTTTCCGGGACAAAGTAGTTAACTGATTGCATGGGCATTACTGTATCAACTCTCGATTGCAAAAAGTCCTTTATCAGGTTCCCATTGGTATCGAGGTAGTAAACGCTAATAATGTAAATTGGATTATTAAAATCGGTATTATGAACAGCCATAAACGCGCTTAACCCATAAAACGAATTTCCCTCGGCAAATGGTATGCTGGAGTAAACCGGTAAGTAGAGCGTTTGTGCCCTAACCTTTTTCACGGGGTTCTTCACCTTAATGTGAACTGGGTCAAATTTAGCCAGTTTAACAGTTTGTTTTTCATGGTGTTTACAGCCAAAAAGAACACCTAAAGCTAGGGCGATAATTAACGTTGAGTATCTCATAACCAATATGGTTTAGTTTGACAATTATTTCATATCTTGCAATATAAAAAATTAGTTCTATTTAAGCCAATTTTACCATGAAAAGGCATGCACTTTTACTTGCATTGATTCTTTTGGTCGCTCAAGCTTTTGCGTGTACCACAGCCATTATCAGCGGTAAGGCTACACCCGATGGACGACCGCTGCTATGGAAGCACCGCGATGCCGATGACTTTAACAACAAGGTTGTTTTTGAGGTTGGGCCACGTTTTAAATACTTAGCGCTCATCAACTCAAGTGACCCTGAGCGTCATGCCTGGGCTGGCACCAACAACGCCGGATTTGCCATAATGAACTCGGCTTCGTACAACATCAAACCCAAAACCGATTCATCAAAAGTTGAAGACCTTGAGGGATACATCATGAAATTGGCATTGGGCAGCTGCGCCACCATTACCGATTTTGCCCAAATGCTCGATACACTCCCAAAACCGTGGGGCGTATCGGCAAACTTTGGGGTAATCGATGCCAAGGGTGGAGCAGGTTACTTTGAGGTTAACAATTTTAGCTACCGCTTTTACGATGCCAACAGTACAACCGATGCTCCCGAGGGGTATTTGATCCGTTCAAACTTTTCAGTTTCGGGCGAACCCAATAAAGGAGCAGGCTACATTCGCTTTCATACGGCATCAAACCTGTTTAAGGAAGCTAAGGCAGCTAACGGGCTAACGCATGAATTCCTCTTAACTAAAGCCTCCGTTAGCCTAAGGCAGGATATCACCGGAATTGATTTATCAAAAGAGGTCTCAAAGGCCGAAAAGATTTACCCTTTCCGCGACTTTATAGTCCGATACCACTCATCGTCAACCGTAGTGGTGCAGGGTGTTCTGCCCAAGGAGCCTACCGATTTTGCCACCATGTGGGTAAAGTTGGGCTTTCAGCCTGCATCGGTTGCCATTCCTCTGTGGGTTGGCGCAGGTGGCATACTACCCGATATTATTACTGCCCCCGATGGGCTAAACGCCAAGCTATGCGATTTTTCCCTTAAACTAAAAAAGGACTGCTTCCCGCTTAGCTCATGGACCGAAGGGGAAAACTATGTGCTGCTAAGCAAACTCATTAACAAGGAGCAAACCGGGATAATTCAGTTAACCAACATTTTCGATAAGGAAATTATTGCCCGCACCAAAACGCTTTACGATAAATGGACAAAATTTGAATTTAATCCCATTGAAGCATACAATTTCTACCTAACCCTTAACAGGGATGTTGAAAAGTTCTATAAAAACCATTTCGATTTATGACCACACGTAAACGACTGGTAGTTCTCACGGGAGCAGGCATTAGCGCCGAAAGCGGAATTCGCACTTTCCGCGACATGGGAGGGCTTTGGGAAGAGTATGATGTTATGGAGGTGGCAAGCATCGATGGATGGAAGAAAAACCCACAGCTCGTACTGGAATTCTACAACCAACGAAGGCGACAACTGCTAACCGTTGAGCCCAATGCAGCCCACAAGGTGCTTGCCGAGGTCCAAAACCTCTTCAACGTATTTGTAATCACCCAGAATGTCGATAACCTGCATGAGCGTGCCGGCAGTAAAAATATTCTTCACCTTCACGGTGAGTTAACCAAGGCAAGGTCAACCGGCAACCCAAGTAGAATTATCGATATTGGCTACAACGACATTAAATGGGGCGATACTGTTGATGGATACCAGCTACGCCCGCACATTGTTTGGTTTGGCGAAGAAGTTCCCATGATGAACGAGGCTGTTAAACTGGTTCAAACAGCCGAGATTTTTGCTGTTATTGGCACCTCGCTGAATGTTTACCCTGCAGCTGGACTGCTCGATCATGCCCCTAAGGGTTGTCCCATATACCTAGTTGACCCAAACGATATAAATATCTGGCGGCGCGATGTTACGGTGATTAAGGAGAAAGCATCGGTGGGGGTTCCAAAACTTATTGAGATGATTAAAAATGAATAGGGTACTACTCTTGGGGTTTGTTTTACTGTGTTTGGGGAGCACTCAAATGCAAGGCCAAAGCTTTAGGGGAGGCCTACTAGCCGGGGTAGCCGCCACGCAAGTTGATGGCGATACCTACGGCGGTTACGACAAGGCAGGACCCATTGCGGGCTTTTGGGTAGAACGCAGTAAGCTTTCCGGATGGTTTTACCGCTTAAGTTTCCGGTTCATCCAAAAAGGTAGTTATGCTAAAAGTCGCTCTACCGATATTCCCGATTTTTACCGCATGCGTCTCAACTACTTCGACCTACCTGTACTGGCAGGATATCGTTTTGTAAACGGCTTCAATGTCGTTTTGGGGCTATCGGGTGGCTACCTGAGCAAAGCTACCGAAGAGAATTCGCTTGGGCCATACCCTCAGGAGGAAGTATCAACCTTTAAGAAATTTGAAATTGCCGGTATTGCCGGCATGGAGTATAACTACAGCTCCAAATGGAGGTTTGGCCTTAACCTTTCCTATTCCATCCTGCCTGTTAGGCCTTACAAGGATAATATATCGTACCGAATGAACAATGGGCAGTATAATCGAGTTATAGAGTTCGTTTCAATTTACAGGATACAGTGATGTTACTCAAACGCAAATTGTTTTTTACTCTTACGCTTGCTCTTTTTGTGTTACTTCATAGCGGCAAAGCACAGGAAGGTAGGTACAGTATCGATATAAAGGAGCGGCCCGGATTTATAATCCCGCACCATAGCCACATAGCCTACTTTCTCAAGGAAAATGTGAACGCCATTCAACTTAACTTTGGCATAACCACCGATGGTAGCAAGTTCTGGCATAAGGAGTTCAACTACCCCATTGTAGGCTTGGGGCTATACTATTCTGGCTTGGGGAACGATACTCTTTACGGTAAACTTACGGGTTTATACACCTTCATAAATCGGCCATTTTTGGACAACACCAAACGGTTCAATATTAGTAACACGCTCTCGGTAGGTTTGAGCTATGCCTCAAAATGGCATAACCCCATAAGCAACCGCAGCAACATGGTACTAAGTACACCCCTGAACGTTTTCTTCCAGTACGAGATTGGATGCAATTACAGGATAAGCACAAACCATAATGTCTCGGCAAGTATTGGACTTACCCATGCATCGAACGGAAGCGTAAAGGAACCAAGCCTGGGATTTAACATTTTCACCACCGCACTGGGTTACCGTTACTCATTTGGAAATCCAAATCCTGTAAGAAGTGAATTGCCTGATGATATCACCCCATTCTCATCATGGAATTTTGGACTGTTCGCCAGCATAAAATCGATAGATGCCTTCAGCGGAAAACAGTATGGCATTATCGGCCTATCGGCCGAGAAACTATACCGCTTTGCACCCCTATCCATGGCAGGGCTTGAACTAACAGCCTACAAGGATAACTCGATACCCGACTTAGTAATGGACAAATCAGAAGATGCGGTTACACTTAACAAAAACGACAACCTGGCCTTGACAATCAATGCAACATACCTCATGGGCTTCAATCGCATTGGTATTGTTTTTCAGCCCGGTATTTACCTGCGAAACCAATATTATGGCTTTGGCGCATTTTCCAACAAGGTGGGATTGCGCATCAATATCTATGACGGCTTAATCCTAGGAGTTGCCATTAAAGCTCATTGGTTTGCCCAAGCCGATTTTGTTGAATTTGGAATTAAAAACTCTTTCAATAGGCATGAAAAATAGAATATACTTATTGATACTTTTTTTTGGCATTTTCTATTCCTGTAGCCTGATAAGCGATTATACACTGGGCGATATGGCCGAGCGCCGCGTAAACCTACCCGCCACCTTTGAAAAAATTGATATTAAGGGTTCGTTTAGCATCACCCTACTCCCCGACACCGTTGGTTTTGCGGTGGTTAAATGCCACGAAAAGGTTATGCACGATGTTGAGGTTAAAATTCAGAACAACACGCTATTCCTAAGGGAAAATGTAAAAAGCCGATGGCTAAAGGACTACCCCATTATCGACATTGAGTTACACCTAACCGAAATCCCCATGATTGAAATCCACCAACCCTGTAAATTTACTATCCCCTACACCTTTAAAAGCCATGCATTTTACTTGGTGGACTGGGGCAACTACGTTGATTGCGATGTAAACATTGAAGTTGATTTTCTTAAGATCGACGTTTCAGGCAAGAGCTTTGGAACATACCGGGCAACAGGCCAGGCCGAGCATGCCACACTGTATGCTCGTGGTGCTGCTCTTTTCGACCTTTCGCAAACACAGGTAAAACGCTGCACTGCAAACCAAGGCTCAACGGTTAAAATGGATATTTGGGTAACCGATAACCTCATGGCAAACATTACCTCAACCGGTGATATTCACTTGCGCGGGAACCCTACAATTGAGCTAAATAGTCAAGGAAAAGGGAAATTGATTAGAACGCCATAGCCACTGCACAAATCAAAAGAGGCCGCCTTTGGGGCAGCCTCAATGTTCAAAACCCAATACTTACTGGTTACGTTTCTTAAACTCTTCAACCCCTTTATCGAGGAACTGGATAAACGCCTCCACATTAAGGTCAAATCCGCGGGGCTCGGTAAGTAATTTTTCCTCGTTATCGAGTAACACGTAATATGGTTGACCATTAACGTTGAACCGGGTAGCCTGAAAATCGGCATTCTTTTTGCCAATGGTTTTCTTTACCTTGCCATCGCGAGCCGATGTTACCCATTCGCTTTCGGGTAATTCGGTTCTATCATCCACGTAAAGGGCAACAATTATGTAGTCGCGGCGTAGCCGCTCCAGCACCCGTGGATCGCTCCAAACCTGCGCCTCCATCACCTTACAGTTAGCACAGGTATGCCCAACAAAATCGATAAACAAGGGCTTTCCCTTTTCCCGTGCGCAACGCAAAGCCTGGTCGTAATCAAAATAACCATTTAGACCATGAGGTAGATGAAGGAAATCGGCAAAGCGAGGCTCTTCACACAGCGAGTTTTCATCATTAAAAGAGGGTGTATTCTGGCTAACAATAACCTGATTCGGCTTCAAGTCAAAACTTTGGCTGCTTTGCGGGGGTAATAAACCGGAAATGGTTTTAAGCGGTGCCCCAAATAACCCGGGAAGCAGATAGAAAACAAAGGCAAAGCTGGCAATGGCCAGGAATAAACGGAAAACTCCCAAGTGCTGAAGGTCGGAATCGAATTTAAACTTGATTTTACCCAAAAGGTAAAGCCCCAGCAGTGTGAATATAGCCATCCAGATGGCAATGTAACCCTCGCGACTAAACATCTCAAGCTGGTAACCCTGATCGATGGTAAGCAGGAACTTGAGCGAAAAGGCAAGCACAATGAATCCCAGAAAAACCTTTACTGAATTCATCCATCCACCGCTGCGGGGCAGCGAGCTAAGCCACGATGGGAAAATTGCAAAAAGGGTGAACGGAATGGAGAAAGCCAGCGAAAAGCCAAACATTCCCACAATGGGTTTTGCCCCCAAGCCCGATGCAGCCTCAACCAGCAACGCACCAACAATTGGACCTACACACGACAGGCTCACTATAACAGTGGTTAATGCCAAGAAGAACGAACCAATTAGTCCGCCCTTATCGGCCTTGCTATCGGTTTTATTTGCCAAACTACCGGGTAGCACAATCTCAAAAAGCCCAAAGAACGACGCTGCAAAGGCAATGAACAGGGCAAAAAAGATGGTGTTGGTTATCCAGTGCGAGGTTAAGGTATTGGCAAAATCGGAACCAAGGTTAAACAACGACACGATAAAGCCTAACGACGTATAAATGGCTACTATTGAAATGCCAAACACAAAGGCATTGAGAATAGCATTTGCCCGGTTCTGCTGCTTGCCCATGAAAAACGATACAGTCATGGGAATCATTGGGAAAACGCATGGTGTTAGCAGTCCCGCTAAGCCGGCAGCAAACGAAACAAGAAAAAACCACCAGAGCGATTGCTTTTCGGGCTTTGCAGCCTCAACAGTAACATCGGCTTTACTCTCATCTTGCACCTGTTGGGTTGCTGTTGCCCCTTCAACTAAGGCAGACATCTTTGCAACGGTGCTAATGTTTTTCTCCAGGTAGATGCATTTGTCGGCGTAGCATGCCTGGAATTCAACAGTGATATTTATGGGTGCCTCATCGGCATCAACCTCAATCAGCTGTGAAAAAACTGCCTCGTCTTCAAAGTATGAAAGGTCAAGGTTGAAGATTTCATCGTGTTCGGTTTTGCTCTTTGATACCTCCTTGATATTCCCAACCAGCTTGTAACCTTCAGGTTTTTCAAAGATGAAATTGGTGGGCAGTGGGCCCCCTTCGGGCAGATTGGTTGAGTATAGATGCCAACCCTCATCGATACGAGCTGTGATAACCACCTCGAACTTACTGGCATCAATTCTTTTAGTGGTAGCCGACCATTGAACAGGGTCGTCCATTTGGGCAAGTGCCTGACCGGCAACAAATAGCCCAACTATGAATAGCCCAAACGCCTTAAACATTGATATTCGTTTCATTGTGTTATGTATTTGTGTTTTTGCAAATATAGTTTTTTTAAGGTTAAAGGTTAAAGAACCCGCCCCGCTCTTCGGGGTTAATGAGCCTATCCCGCGAAGCGGGATTCTACATTTAGTGTGAAGTATGCAGTATAAAGAGAGGTGTTTGGTTTTTGACTGGCGGTATATCAGCGCATATCATTTCAATCTGTGTTCTTAGCGTTCAGTTGAATTTACTATCAACTTAACATGCATCACAGTGTTACACAGAGTTTTACACAGAGTTACACAGAGTAAATCTGCCCAATCTGCGTCATCTGCGTTCCATTCCAATTCACGAATTACGCCTTCCTGTCATTCCGAGCAAATGCGAGGAATCTCATTATCAAGAGGATATTGAAGGAGTTAAAGGAAGTTAGAGGAAGTTAAAACGTTAAATGTTAGCCGTGAACCGTTAAACGAAATCGAACAATGAACAACTATATCTAGTCATTGAATGCGGTCATATACTTTTTTTAATACGCCACTAAGTCAGAAACCTCGCCAAGTGATTGATACCATCACATGTTAGCAAAAATTGAAGGCAAAAAAATTAAAAAGCCTCTTTGATGATTTGTGAAGTTTTTTTAATTTTGAAATGGATAACTGTTATAACAGTTACATAAATACATCCGAAATGGAATATATTATGTAGTTTTGTTACATCAATAAACGAGTTATGGGCTATAATAAAAAGAAAGAAACAACATATTGACAATGATTTTACCACAAAAACATAGACAAGAAACAGAACGGCTGATTAGGGAACTTTCATCAACTGATGAAGGAAAGAAGGAAATTGCGAGATGGATTCTCGAAGATGGATACTATCCAGAACCCTATGTTTTACCACCCTGCTTTAAAATCAGTAACTTTGAGTTGCAACAAGAAAAATTTGAGAAAAAGGGATACACAGATAAGAATTGGAAGTCTGAAAACTTAGCGACCATTTCATTCCCAAAAACTGGACTTATCCAAAGAGTATTTGGGATAATTCATCCTCATAGATACCACGATATTGTATGGGAGTTAATGAATGACTGGGATAAACTCTTATCAATTCTTTTTAACCCCGATAATGAAATTTATTCATACAGTTTTCCGATTGCATTGACCATTAACAAGCAGGGAAAACTCCGCTCAGGTCGGATGATTTATGAATTCCTTGAAATGGCAGAAAAAGATTTAGTTGCCGAAGCATACAAATACAAACTACTGACAAAGATTGATATAACTAATTTCTACAATTCAGTATACACACATACAATTGCTTGGGCTTGGTGTGGTGACAGATATGAAGCATTAGCCGATACTAGTTTCAGATTTACTGGTTCAAAAATAGACAAACTAATTCAGTATTCAAATGATAAGCGAACTAATGGAATACCTGTTGGGCCTGTCCTAAGTGACTTAATTGTTGAAATAATACTATCTGAAAGAGACACATTCATAACACAAAAGATAAAAGAAAAAGGTATTGATTTCATAGCCACACGCTTCAAAGACGATTACCGAATATTATGTAATTCGCAAGAAGAAAGCAATATAATTATCAGAATAATTATTGATGCTTTAAATGAATTTAATTTACAGGTTAATGAAGCAAAAACAATAACAGTTTCTTTACCAGAAGGTCTTTACCGTCCACATTCTATTAAATACGATATATTTTCACTGAGAAAAATTCCTGCAGAAAAAATTCCTTTCAAAAAGTTTGAATACACACTTCTTAAAGCATTGGAAATTCACCGAGAACACCCGGGTACGAGTCTTTTAGAGAAATTTCTTGGTGAATTAATTGACAACAATAAAGAAAAGGTAGTGAAAGAAAGGCTTTTAGTTGAATTTGCTAACCCAAACATACCTGATGATGCTCATAATTATTCAAAAGTCAAGAAGAAAAATATAATGAAAACAATAAGCCTTTTGATGCTTCTTAAAAATGAATCATCGAAAAGCTTGGGTAAAGTTTTAGCTATAATTGAATGCTTAATTTTAGATGAAGATAATAAGTGGCTTTGCAATGAAGGATATTTGTTAGATGTTTTTCTCTCCGAGATTGAGAAGTCAATACTTAAAAACTCTCCATTTGAGCTTTCTTGGTATTTGTATTTTTGTTGTCGTCATAATATTGAAATTGATTTGTTACGACTTATCAAGAACCTAAGTAAACAAGGCAAAATCAATGGTACTCAAAGTCAACTTGAGATATTAAAAAATCCATTTATTGCTACTTTAAGGAACAAAATTCCAGCAAAACCTGAAGGATTTCCAAATCCATTTGGAGATAATCAGATATCTATCGAATTATTCAAAAAAGCAGAAGAGCTAAAGGATGTATTTCTCATTAACTATTTAGATGTTTTTAATCGTGCAGAACCTGAAAACTAAAAAACTAGAAATATGAAACAATATCTTACAATCGCATTAATTCTATTAACAACATTCCTTTTTGCTCAAACCACTACTTGGAATGAGTATAAACTGAAAGAACATTGGAAAACCAATGGAGTGGATGAAATTGAAGGTATATACGAACAAGTTGCTAAAACACAAAATTCCCCAAAGTATAAAACCGCATTAATAAAAACATCAAGCGGATACAGTCTGATATATCTGTCTGGTGCAAATTCTGAAAATGCTTGGAGATGGTCGGTTGGGGACATAAAAGCATATTTGACACCAACAGCAACGCCATATTTGTTTAAAACTATATGGTATATGGGAGACAAAACAATTAACGAAAACTTATACATAACTTTTGAAAGCGGTTTTATGAACATTATTTGGACTGATGGTAGGCCAGAAAATCTTTATATCAAACTTTTTCCAACAACAAATGACAATATTACTAAATCAGGTAATCAATCAAAACCGGCATCTGGAACTGGATTTGGAATCGCATCAAATGGTATCATTGTAACAAACTTTCATGTAATAGATGGAGCGAAAACAATAAAAGTGCGAGGTGTCAATTCAGATTTTAATAAGACCTATAATGCTAAAGTTCTTGTATCCGACAAAAATAATGACCTTGCAATAATTCAAGTTGATGACTATGGATTTACCTCACTCGGTACAATTCCATATACCATTAAAACAGGCCTTGCTGGAGTTGGTGAAAACATTTTTGTTTTGGGTTATCCTTTAAGGGCAACGATGGGTGACGAGATAAAGCTTACAAATGGAATAATTAGTTCAAGAACTGGTTTTCAAGGAGATATTACCTCATATCAAATATCGGCACCTGTTCAACCTGGAAATAGTGGAGGTCCAGTATTTGATAGTCAAGGTAATATAATTGGTATAATAAATGCAAAACATCTTGGTGCGGAAAATGCATCCTATGCAGTTAAAGCAAGTTATTTGACAAACTTGATAGTACTATTACCCCGTCCACCAATACTTCAAACTGTAAATTCATTGACAGGGAAAACATTGACACAACAGGTAGAATTAGCAAAGAAATTTGTTTACATAATTGAAACAGAATGAAAGAATTACAGCCCATAACAGGCGGTATATTTTATTGCCGAGATAGTGCGGGTTTCAGCGTTTCAGCATCTAATAAATTTTCGTGTAACTTGACAGGACAGTGCTTCGAATTCGGCAACAAAAACATACCGCCAATCCGTTACCTGCTATGTTAAAAAAGACAACGACACCTAATGACACAGTAAAGAGATATTTTTACGACCATAATTCATCAATTGTTTAACTTAAAATCGTTTTTATGAAAAATTATCAGTGTAAAAAATGTGCAACTCACATTACAAGTGACAAAACTCCAAGTTCTTTTAATTGTCCAAAAGGAGGAATGCACCAATGGACAGATTTGGGTGAAGTTGGACCTAATAATTACCAATGCAAGAAATGTGGACTATTAGTGAAATCTAAAAACACACCTTCCTCTTTTAATTGTCCAAGTGGCAGTATGCATCAATGGACTAAATTGTAAAAAATGCAACCAAATATTTTTAGATTAGCCACAAAGGAGCTGTCGCAAGACGGCTTCTTTACATGGCTTTTACAGTGGGCAGATAATGACCACAATCAACACAACCAACTATTAAACGAAACTGCAAAAGACTTTGTGAGGTTACTACTTGGAAAATCAGTAGACTATCAAATCAACAAAGTTGAAGCGGGAAGACAATGGAATAATATTGATATTTGGGCAGAAATCAATGATGAATATTTTATTGGAATTGAGGACAAAACAAATACTGGTGAACATTCTGAACAATTAGAACGCTACAAAGAAATTGCATCCAACCACTACAAAGACAAAAAGCATAAACTTGTTTTTGTGTATCTTAAAACTGGCAATGAAAGTTCTGCGACACTAAAAAAAGTCATAGAAAAAGGTTACTCAACCATTGATAGAAGAGCTATTTTAAATGTTCTTAACCAAAGAGATGTTCATAATGACATTTTCAATGATTTCAAAGAGTATTTGATAACCATAGAAAACCAAACAAACTCATATACAAAATTTGAGAATATCATTTCTGACTGGAAAGCAGCAGAAGGATTTTATATTAAACTTCAAGAGCACATTCCTGAATGGACAGATTGGAGATACGTTGCAAATCAAATGGGTGGTTTTCTTGGTTTTTGGTATCATTGGACAGGTACAGATGAAATAGGAGAGATTTACATACAAATCGAAAATGCCTTTGAATACGGTATTAAACTTGTTATCAAAATTGCGGATTGGGAGCAAAGTACGAACACACTATATCAAGTTTTAAACGAAATAAAACCCTATGCAGAAAAAAATGGACTATCAATCACTAAACCTGATAGATACAGAGCTGGAGAAACTTCTACTCTTGCAATTATTCAAAATGCTTTCCAAACAGATGTAAATGGTAACTTTGATTTTGAGGGTTTTCTTAAAACACTTAAACAACTTGAAAAGACACTTGATGAATATTGTAATGATAAGAAACACAGCGCCCAACATCATGTATAAAACATTGGGGTTTATGTGGTTAAATCAAGCATTCTGCCCCGCATAAAATTTCGTATCGGTGGACAGGAAAGTCGCCCGCAATCCCTTACTGCATATAGCCTCAACCGTTGGCCACAATTATAAAAAACTGACAGACAATGGATATACTTAATTTGATAGTTGGATTATTCATGATTGGTATTGGATTTTTAGTTAAATCCGTACCCGATTTGATTGCTGGATATAACACTATGTCCAAAGACAAAAAGAAAAATGTAAACATTGAAGGTTTATCGACTTTTATGCGCAATGGATTAATCACTATAGGATTGTCAATTATAATCGGATACTATTTATTTAAATGGATTGGTTTTACAATGATTGCCAATTCAATGATACTCATAGTGACTTTAGTCGGGGTAACAATTTTGGTTATAAATGCTCAGAAATTTGACCATAACAAGACTAAGAAAACTAAACTGACATATTTTATTCTTGGATTGGTATTTTTATTCGTGATTGGGTTAATAACTTATGGTTTTATCCCTTCAAAGGCAATTTACGGTAATGATACGATTCGATTTTCAGGAATGTACGGATTTGAAATAAGTATAGGCGAAATTGAAAATGTTGAACTTTCTAATGAATTACCTACAATTAAAATGCGGACTAATGGATTTAGTTTTGGTAATATCAAAAAAGGTTTTTTCAACCTTGATAAATTTGGCAAAAGCAGATTGTTAATCCATTCTGATTTATTTCCATATTTGATACTGACCAAAAATAATGGGGACAAAATTATCATCAATTTCAAAGATAAAATTGAAACAGAAAAGTCATTCGACAATATTAAAACAATGATAAACAAATAAACAAATAAATAACTGTGGCCAACACACGCTATAGCCAATAAAGGTTTCGGTGGTTTGCGAATTTCATCACGCGCATCAATTTTATTGTAACTTGATAGTGATGTTCTCCGCAATCCCATTCTGGCCATATTACCAACGTTATGGTGCATTTAGTAAAACGATATGAGAATTATCATTTGGAATTGCAATATGGCTTTCCGACGAAAAGCCAAACAGATTCTGACACTAAAACCAAACATTATTATTGTACCTGAATGTGAGAGTTTAGAGAAACTTAAATTCACAGATGAGACCCTACTCCCTAAAGATAAATTCTGGTTTGGAGAAAAAGCAAACAAAGGATTAGGCGTTTTTACATATGGAAATTATTCGATATCAAAAAACATTAATCATAATAAAGAATACCGGTTTGTAGTTCCGCTATTGATAGAAAATGAAATCGACAAATTTAATCTTATCGCTGTTTGGGCGCAGAAACCAGATACACACAATAATTATGGAATTCAAGTTTGGAATGCGATAAATTACTACTCCGACTTGTTGAAAGAAGAAAAATTAATAAATGCCGGGGATTTTAATAGCAACTCCATTTGGGACAAACCGAATCGCGAAGCGAATCATTCAAACATTGTAAAACTTCTCAACGAAAAGGAAATTTTAAGCACTTATCATTACTATTCGAAGGAGGAACAAGGAAAAGAAACAAAGCCGACTTTATTTCTTCAAAAAAACTTAATCGAAAATATCACATTGACTACTGCTTTGCATCGAAAACAATGATTAACAAGCTGAAAAATGTAGCGATTGGAAACCATGAAAACTGGATAAAATATAGTGACCACGCTCCTTTAATCGTAACATTTGACGATTAAAGAGAAAAACGCACCACAATACGTGGTTATACCTATTGGGGCTGATGATGCAAATGCGGAATTTTTATTACTTTTAACTCATTTTTAACGGCGGATAAAGCCCCTGGTAGTTAACTCCCCAGCGTAAGCAACATCCGACCGTTAGCCACGATAATGGAAGAAACATAATTGTAAAAAAATTTCTTGATTTTTAACTCAGGATGTCTATTGGCCTTGGTGGCTTAAAAAGTAAACATAAAAGAGGAGAACCTATGGCAAACATTAACAACACCAGAGAACAGGAACGTGCCGAACTGTACCGTACCATTTGGCAAATAGCCAACGACCTGCGCGGCAGCGTCGATGGTTGGGACTTTAAAACCTATGTACTGGGCATGCTCTTTTACCGCTTTATTAGCGAAAACCTTACCCATTATATCAACGAGCACGAACAAAAAGTTGACCCCAACTTCGATTACGCCAAACTTTCGGATGAACAAGCCGAAATGGGACGTGCCGATACGGTAAAAGAAAAAGGATTTTACATTTTGCCCAGCGAGCTTTTTGTCAATGTACGTGCTCGGGCAAAAAACGACCCGAACCTCAACGAAACCCTTACCCGTGTATTTAACAACATCGAAAACTCTGCCAAAGGAACCGACAGCGAAGACGACCTTAGAGGTTTGTTCGACGACCTGGATGTTAATTCCAATAAGCTGGGCAATACCGTCGAAAAGCGAAACCAAAAGCTTGTCAAACTTCTGGATGCCATTGGCGATATGCCTCTTTCTAACGGCAAATTCACCGAAAACACCATCGACCTCTTTGGCGATGCCTACGAGTTTTTGATGACCATGTATGCCAGCAATGCCGGAAAATCGGGGGGTGAATTTTTTACCCCGCAGGAAGTGAGCGAACTGTTAGCCCGTATTGCCACGGTTGGAAAAAAAGAGGTGAACAAGGTCTATGACCCCGCCTGCGGCTCCGGCTCGCTGCTGTTGAAGTTTGCCAAAATCCTGGGCAAAGAAAATGTACGCATCGGATTTTTTGGGCAGGAGATAAACCTCACCACCTACAACCTTTGCCGCATCAATATGTTTTTGCACGACATCAACTTTAATAAATTCGACATTGCCCACGGCGATACCCTTACCGACCCCAAGCACTGGGACGATGAGCCCTTCGATGCCATTGTTTCCAATCCCCCTTATTCTATTAAATGGGAAGGCGACAGCAACCCGGTGCTCATTAACGACCCGCGTTTTGCCCCGGCAGGAGTATTGTCACCCAAAAGTAAAGCCGACCTTGCTTTTGCAATGCACATGCTTTCGTGGCTTTCTACCAGCGGCACGGCTGCCATTGTTAACTTTCCCGGTGTATTATACCGTGGTGGTGCCGAGCAGAAAATACGTAAATACCTCATCGACAACAACTACATTGATACCGTGATACAACTGCCGCCCGACCTCTTTTTTGGTACCACCATTGCCACCTGTGTTGTAGTACTCAAAAAAAGTAAAAAA
>Ga0209506_1001622_pt1 | contig 22729 bp, 20 predicted proteins | sample AD_JPNHG2_MetaG_FD_184409 | JGI IMG/M metagenome (GOLD analysis project Ga0209506, IMG submission 184409) | Active sludge microbial communities of municipal wastewater-treating anaerobic digesters from Japan - AD_JPNHG2_MetaG (SPAdes) (version 2) | ecosystem: Engineered > Bioreactor > Anaerobic...
TTTATCATTGACTCCCCCATCGACCGCTATTTTTAAATAAGGGAAGTTCTTCTTAATATTTTTGATTTTTTCCAAATTAGAAGGTTCAAAAATTTGACCAGCTGGACCAGCGGAAACAGCTAAAACTTGAACGAGATCGATTTTATTAGCGTAAGGAATAATATTTTCCCAAGGCGTTTTGCTTTCAATTGCTAAACCAATTTCTTTCTGATAATTTTTAGCTAACGCTAGAATTTGATTAAACGAGTTTTCGTTAATAGTTTCTAAATGAACAATAACTCTTTTAACATTGGGAATTTTAAACCATTCTTCCACTGCTTTTTCTGGTTCCGCTATCATTAAATGAATTTCAAAATTTAAAGATGGATTAAGCGTTAATAAATCAGAAGGATTATTCCATGTAGTATATGAAGTAAATTTGCCGTCAGCAATATCAAACTGAATCCAATTAACTCTGTTTTCAATTAACGCCACTTTCTTTTTTATTTCCTCAAAACTTTTTTCGTTAATTGTTGGAATCACCTGCATTTTCTTTGTCAGTAATTTCTTTTAAGCGACGAATGTAACGCTCTTTAGGAAGAAAATCTGTGGATAACCAAGTACGAATAATTTTTTTAGCTAAAGAAAAAGAAATGGTGTTAGCGCCGAGACATAAAATGTTTGAATCTAAATGTTCGCGTGATTGCTGAGCTGTTTTTTTGCTTGTTATAAGCACTGCCCGAATTCCTTTAATTTTATTGGCGGCAATACTCATTCCTAATCCATTGGTGCAAATTAGAATGCCTCGCGCTGATTGGTCGCCCTCGGCTAAATCTTTTGCTACGCGTTCGGCTACGCGAAAAGCAAAAACAGGAAAATCATCTTGGGGGTCTAATTGTAAATTACCCAGATCTTCAAATTTAAGATCAGAGGCAGTTAGAAATTCCTTTATTTTTTCCTTATATTTGAAACCGGCATGATCTGCTCCTAAATATATCATATATGAATATTATAGCACAAAATAAATTCAAATCCCAAACCTAAAAATGGATGAAGAATTGGGTTTTATTTAAGATTTTATGGTTGGCGGCGGCGATTTTTCTTTTAGAAAAATCGCCGCCGCATCGTTAGTTTTGAGTTTTTAATTTTTTATTGTTCCCCTACTTTATAAAGAATGTAAGCGGAATTTTCGTAAAAAATTGGAAAGTTATTTCGGAAATAATCGTAATCAATAACCCAATCATTTTGCGGATATTTTTCTATAAGAATATAATCTGGCGAGTACTGATTGATCAATTGATCGGCATTATCATCACCACGATAAATGGCGGATAGTTCTTCATAACGTTTTGTATAATCAATGCCATGCGACCAAAGCCAACCGCGATAGCCCATTAGAATACGCCTTCCCGCTAACGAAGAAATCGGATTATTGTGTTTATCGGTAGTTAGAAAAAGATCATCCGGTTGAGTATTTTTTTCCACAAAAGCAGCTAATGCTTGATCTGCTGGTGAATAAAGAACATAACGATCTGCGCGCTCTTTTTGAGCGGCCAAAATTCCGGGTAAAAGAGTTAGTATTAATAAAAACAAGGCAAGTATTTTATATCCCCATTTCTTTTTACTGAAAAGATAATCAAAAAAAATTGCCACTAAAGCCGCTGAAAGTAAAAACCAGAGCATAAAAATTTTAGTATTATCAAACTCCCAAGGTTGAAAAATAAAAATATTAGCTAAAACGAAGATGCCAATTGAAGCTCCGTAAAAAGAAGCTATCTTCTTCTGATGATCTAATTGAAGGGCAATAATAAAGCCGGCAATAATGAAAAGGAGATATAAACCGAGATTTTTTAGCCAAAAATTCCAAAAGAAAGTATCTTGAGCCATCCAGCCCCATTGAATTCTAAAAAAGGATTTATTGCCAAAAGGGAAAAACCAGAGCGTTGGAATTAAGGCTAAAATTAATACTGGTAAAGCGCAAATCAGCCAATCCTTAATTTTAAATTCATGATAAAAAATCCATTGGATTAAAAACAGAAAGCCGCAAAAAATAATAAGCGCCAAAAACAAATGAGTGTGGATGGCAGGCATTAAACCAATTACTACACCTGCCCAAATAAGATTTTTCGATTTTTTATTTTCCCAATAATTCCATAAAAAATAAAGGGCAAAGCAAGTAAAAACCAATCCTAATACTATTGTGCGTTGGGGCAAAAGAAAATCAGCTAATACATTAGAAAATTCAATTTGATATTGAGGTAAATGAGTATATTGAAGAGAAAGATTTTGTAAAAAATGAAGTAATGATTGACCGCTTTGAGAAAAATCCTTAAAAAAATAATACAAAGCAAAAGTTGAACCATTGAGAACAAAAAGAAAGGGAGTAAGAAATGCAGCCACTCGCCTTTTGGTTATTTTTAAAATCAATAAATAGATAAGCAGAATTAAAGCTAGAAGCGCAATAAAACTAGGCAAAATAATTGACCAGCGTAAATTAAGACCAGCTTTCATTAAGAGAGATGAAAGATAATCAAAAACAAAGGGATATCGTGTTTGTTCGCCAAAATAAAGAGGATCATTTTTTAAAACATCAAACAATCCCCTTTCTTTAAAATTAGTAATAAGAGTTAAATGATAAGGTAAATCGCCCCAGGTGGAACCAGCAGAATATAAATCACCATTAATTTCTAAAAGAACGTGAGAAGATAAAAGATTAAAAAAGAGCCAGCCAAAAAATAAAAGAAGAACGATAATTTCCCAATGGGATTTTAGATAAGCCGTTAGTTTAGGCATAAATAAAATTAAAAATTAAAATAATTAATCTCCTTGCAAATTGTTGCGGAATTTTTCTTTTAGAAAAATTCCGCAACAATAGAAATTATTTTGAAGCTTGATTTTTGAGATTTAAAATTCTTTCAGCGTGTTTTATTAAACTAGCCGCATATCCCCATTCATTATCATACCAAATAAGTATTTTTACCAAATCGCCATCAATAACTTTAGTAAATGATAAATCAGCAATGCTGGGATGACGATTTCCAATTAAATCAGAGGAAACCACTGGATCAGAAACAACAGTAAAAATATCTTTCCAACGAGGATTTCCGGCTGCGTCGGTAAATATGCGGTTAATTTCTTCCTCACTAGTTTTATTTTGAGAAACAAAAGTAACATCAGCAAGCGATACGATTGGAACAGGCGTACGAATCGAAATACCATCAAAAACACCGTCCAATTCTTTAATGACTTTTCCAACGGCAATGGCTGCACCAGTTGTAGATGGTGTAAGATTAATCGCTCCAGCCCGACCACGCCGTAAATCTTTACTATCTGGACCATCAACTATTTTTTGAGTAGCAGTATAAGCATGGGTTGTGTTAAGAATTGCCTTTTTAATTCCCACTGTTTCTAAAAGAATTGCTAAGGCGGGAGCAATCGCATTTGTAGTGCAGGAACCATTAGAAGTTATTTTAACCTGTGGAATTAAATCATCATTAATACCGCAAATAATTGTTGCGCCTTTGGTTAATGAACCATCGTCATCTTTAGCAGGAGCAGTAATAATGACACGGTTTGCGCCGGCTTGTAAATGAGTACCTGCTTTTTCAAAACTTTCAAAAGCACCCGTTGATTCAATGACTACGTCAATCTTTAAATCCTTCCATGGTAGCTGCAAGGGATCTTTTTGCTGGAAAAAGGCAATGCGAGATTTTTCAATCTCAAGAAAATTCTCTTTTTCACTTTTGACCACTTTTATTTCTTTTGAGTATTGTCCGTAAACAGAATCATATTTCAAAAGATAAGCCAAAGTATCTATATCAGCTAAATCATTAATAGCGACAATTTCCAAATCAGGATGACTAAAGGCTTGACGGAAAAAGATACGACCAATTCGGCCAAAGCCATTAATAGCAATGCGTAATTTTTCCATAATAGAATAACTATTTATTCGACTGGATTTTATTATTTTATATTATAGCAGATTATTTTAGATTTTTTAACCAAAAAGCACCAATACCAAAAGCTACAGACACATTTAATGATTCCTTTTTGCCGCTCAAAGGGATTTCTAATATTTTATCGCAATAATTTAAATAGCGTTTATTAATGCCGTTCACTTCATTGCCAACAAGTAAAGCGACTTTTTGATAAGAAGATGGCAAGTATTTAAATTCATTAATTTTAACACTGCCCTTTCCCAATTCTAAAGCAATAAGATAATATCCCTCTGCTTTTATTTTTTTCAAGATTCTAAATGTTTGGCTTACTTTTTCCCATGGTAAATATTCTTCGGCTCCAAGCGCTGTTTTATGAATTAATCTTTTGTGTTTTTCATTATCGGGTGCCGGCGTAATTCCACCAAGATAAATCTTTTGAAAACCCAATGCTTCGGCTGTGCGAAAAATAGAACCTACATTTAGCAAGCTTCTAATATTGTCTAAAATAGCAACAAATTCTTTATTATTCGTATCCATAAAAAACAATTGCAAACTCGGTTAGATAAATTGATTCAATAACATGAACTTTTTTATTTTACATATTAAAAATCCCGAGATCAACCCGGGATTTTTAATATCTCTTATATAATTAGTATTCTTCAGGCATTCCTCCCATTTCCGGATGAACATGTTCTTCTTTTTTTTCGGGTAAATCAGCTACCACCGCTTCAGTGATTAATAACATTGAAGCGCAGGAAACAGCATTTTGGAGCGCTGATCGAGTTACTTTTGTTGGATCAATAATGCCAGCTTTAACCAAATCTTCATATTGGCCAACTGCAGCATTGAATCCATAATTTTCGTCTTTTTGTTTGAGAATTTCATTAACGATTACTTCTCCGTTTTCGCCAGCATTTTCTGCAATTTGTTTGACCGGACTTTTAACTGCTTCCAAAACAATAGAAGCTCCTACAAATTTGGCAAAATCTTTTTGATCCTGACGTAATTTTTCTAGCATTTCTTTACATTTCTCCGAAGCACGAAGCAAAGCAATGCCTCCACCCGGAACAATACCTTCCTCAATAGCTGCTTTCGTTGCAGCAATTGCATCTTCAATACGATGCTGTTTTTCTTTTTGCTCCACCTCGGTCGCTGCGCCAACTTTAATTACAGCCACACCGCCTGAAAGTTTTGCTAATCGTTCCTGAAGTTTTTCCTTATCAAATTCAGAATCAGCTTTTTCTAAAAGCATTTTAACTTGTTTAATTCGTTTTTCTATTTCTGTTTTTGAACCGCGGCCATCAACAATAGTTGTTTTTTCTTTATCAACAATTACTCGTCGCGCACCGCCCAAAACAGAAATGTCGGCATTTTCTAATTTGCGACCCAATTCTTCAGAAACAACTTCTGCACCGCAAATCACGGCAATATCCTGAAGCATTTCTTTTCGTCTATCACCGAATCCCGGCGCTTTAACGGCTACAGCATTAAAGATGCCTCGTAATTTATTAACTACTAATGTTGCTAGCGCTTCGCCATCAACATCATCGGCAATAATTAATAAATTCTTTTTCCCTGTTTGAATGATTTTTTCTAAAAGTGCTAAGATATCATTCACAGCAGAGATTTTTTTATCCGTAATTAAGATATAGGGATCATCTAAAACTGCCTCCATTTTTTCTGGATTAGTTACCATATAAGCAGAAACGTAACCTCGATCAAATTGTAATCCCTCAACCACTTCTTTGCTCAATCCCAGAGTTTGTGATTCCTCCACGGTAATAACACCGTCTTTGCCTGCTTTTTCAATAACTTCTGCAATTAAATTACCTATCTCGTTATCACGAGCAGAAATTGTGGCTACTTGAGCGATTTCTTCTCGTCCAGAAATCGTTTTAGACATTTTTTTAAGAACTTCAATTAAGGCTTCGCAAGCTGCATCCATCCCCTTTTTCATTCCGATAGGATCAACGCCCGCTTCAACATTTTTTAAGGCCTCGCTAATAAGAGCTTGGGCCAAAAGAGTAGCTGTGGTTGTTCCGTCACCAGCAACATCATTAGTTTTAGAAGCAACTTCCTTAACTAATTCTGCGCCAATGTTTTCAATTTTATCAGGAAGTTCGATTTCTTTAGCAATAGTTACGCCATCCAGAGTCACCACTGGTGTTCCGTACCCTTTATCTAAAACCACCGCTCGACCTTTGGGCCCGAGAGTGATTTTAACAGCATTAGCTAATTTATCAACGCCTTTTTTAAGTTGCATTCTAGCTGTGCTGCTAAATAATATTTGTTTAGCCATAGTTTTTAAAAATATTTAACTGACCTTGAATTATTTACTAAAATTTTTTATTCGATAATTGCAATAATATCGTCTTCTTTAGCAACAAGATATTCTTTTTTATCAATTTTTATTTCCGAAGGGCCGTATTGATGAAAAATAACAACGTCACCCACTTTAACCTCTGGGGGAATTCTTGTGCCATCATCTTTCATGCGACCAGAGCCCACAGCAATCACTTTACCTTTTTGTGGTTTTTCTTGTTCTGCTGTTTCGGGCAAAACAATACCGGCCTCCGTAACCATTTCCTCTTTAATTGGTTCTAAAAGAATATAATCTCCTAATGGTTTGAGCATATTTTTTGAAATTTTTTAAATTGGCACTCCCGACCTTTAAGTGCTAATTAATATTATTTTATTTTTTGTTTGTTGTTTGTCAAGAGGTTCTCTTGAATAAGGCAATTTAAGATTTTTGCTCTTTTTCTTTTCTTATTCTCCTCTGAGAAAAGCTTTTAATTTTTGCCAATCTTTTCGAAAGCGAGAGTCTCTTTTTTCTCGATATTTTTTAATCTGGCGTTTTAAATCCTCTCCTACTTCATCAATACCAGTTTTAATGTCTGGCGCATGTGATGTGGCTCGTAAAATCTTTCCGGGTAAATGCATATTCGCCTCAACGTAAAACACGTCGCCTTTTAAATGATGGTGTGTTTCACGACTTAATTCCAGATCAATCTGAATATTTGTTTCCTCGTCTAATTTTAAAAGATATCTCTCTATTAGTGTTCTCATTAAATTTTCAATATCTTTCTGCATTTCTTCGGTTAAAACTACATCTTTAATTTTATAATTGATATTCATACTAATTTTTTCTTTTTACCGACGATTTTAATTTTGAAAATTGCCAAGATAGCGAATCTCTTCTTCAAGAGAAATAGAAAATTTTTCTTGGACTTTTATTTTGCAAAGATTAATTAATTGATAAACATCTTGAGCTGTTGCTTTGCCTAAATTCACAATAAAATTAGCATGCATCGGTGAAATTTGAGCATCACCAATTTTCTCTCCTCGTAAACCGCACTGATCAATTAAATAACCCACGGGAATTTTGCCACCTTTAATTTTTTCTTCTGGAATTTTCGCTAAAGTTTGCGAAGAAGCTCGATTAATCGGTATGTTTTTGAAAATACATCCCGCTGAAGGATAAGGCGGAATTTTATTTTTCCTCTCTTTAATATAATCGAGAACAATTTTTTTAGAATCGCCTTTTTCGTCCTTTTCTAGATTTAAATAAACGGAAGTAATAATAAAGCCATTCTTTTTAAAAATACTTTCTCGATAATCAAAATAGCATTCCTCCTGCGAGAATTCTTTTGGTTGTAATGTAACTGGATCAAGGGCGATAACTTTTTCTACTATTTCGGAAATACTGTGACCATAAGCGCCACTATTACCAAAAACTGCGCCGCCGATAGTCCCGGGAATACCCGTTGCCCATTCTAACCCTTTAGCTCCTATTTCTAAACTTAATGCCAAAACGCGTGATAATAACACGCCTCCGTCACAGATTATTTTAAAATATGAATTATGATTTTCAACTTGAAATTTTTGAGTTTGTATTTTTATAACTACCCCATCAAATCCATTATCACTCACTAATAAATTAGATCCACCGCCTAAAATAAAAATCGGCTTATTCATCTCTTTGGTTTGAATAAAGGCATCTTTTAACTCGTCTGAATTAGTGACACGAATAAAATATTCGGCCGGACCGCCAATTTTAAATGTAGTAAGCGTTGCCAGAGAAATGTTTTTTTGAAATTCAATCTTAGCCATAACGAAGCGAAGTGCATTAGACTCAGTTTCATTCTGGTCCGAAGGCGGTTGACTCCAATTACCATTTAAGTGAGTGCTCAATCCTCCGGACCAGAATAAAACCGAATCTTTCTTTATTATAATCAAAATTGATTATCTAGCAAATTGAAAAAGTCAAAATTGTAAGAATATTAAAGAAGAAATCCGTCCTTTTCAGGACGGATTTCCACGGTAATTGGATTTCCTAAATGACTGAACATTCAGGAAACACACTCACTTCATCTTCTATTATACTCAAATAAATCTAATAGTCAAGACCCTGTTAGAATGCATTTTTATAACTTTTTTTATAGAGCCACGTAGATTAGATTATTAAAAACTTGTCAGATTTTACCTTGTCAGATTTTACTCGGTAATAAAAAGTAATGCGGCAGCGATATTTCTTTTAGAAATATCGCTGCCGCATTACGAATAACTTTTCTATAATGTGCGCATGGGAGGGATCGAACCTCCGACCTCTGTCTTATCAGGACAGCGTTCTACCACTGAACTACATGCGCGTTTTTAAGGGGTTGTCGCTGGAGACGGAATCAAAGGAGTAATAGTAAGGGTGGGGGTGGATGTGGGAGTGGTAGTGGAAATTGAGGCGTTAATTTCTTCGGTTGATGTTTGAATTTCAGAATTTTCGCTTGGCGCAACTATTTCAGTCTCAGCTTCTATTGTAGATGTCGGAGTTAAAGAAGGAGAAGTCTGAAGTTCTTCCGACGTTGTTATGGTCTCTAATAAATTTTCCGACTCTCCTTCTGGTTCTGATAATTTATCTTTTATCTCGGCAAACCCTTTTAAATCAAACCCTTCTAAATTAGTTACTACTTCAGAACTTTTTTCGAAAGTATAATTAATTTGTTTAATAACGAAGTTAATAAATAGTCCTACTATTATAACCAGAATTATTATTATAATAATCGCCGAAGTAAGAAAAATCAAGTTTTGTTTTTGAAGTTGTTGTCGATTAATTTCTCTGAGATTAAAAGTATCATCATTTTCTTTTTTTGTTTTTTTGATTAAATCAGCCATTTTTTATTTTTTAATAAAGACACGACCATCTAAATTAATCGAGAACAATTCTTCATCAGATTCTTCCGATGAGGAAAGAGTTTCTGATAGATTAACAATATTAAAACTACTAAAGTCTATATAATAAGGAAATGTTCTTAAGGCCTTTAGAAATTGGAGAAAATCATCAAGGCTTCCTTTAATCGTCATCGTAAATGGTGCTTCTTTAATATTTTTGAACAAGGTTTTGCTTTCTTCGGAAGGCGTTACTTCTTTAAAAATTAATCCCAACTCCAAATTATTCTTATTAGCTAATTGATTAATGCTTTCTGTAAAATCAATTAAACGATTTTGTTCAGGAACTAAATTTTTAACTTGATTAGCATAAGGAAGAAGCAAATCGCTATTTTTCTTTAAATTGGAGTAAATTTCGGACTCAAATAATAAAGTATAGTAATCGGTACGTAATGCTTTTATTTCAGCACTTTGCTTTTTGATTTGATTAATTGAAATTAATACAGCTATAAGAATAACGATTATAATTCCTCCGTAAATAATCAGCGGTTTTAAAAGCCTTTTATTTCCTCGACTTAAAAGGCCTGCTTTTTTAATTTTATCTGATTGATTTATGTTTTCCGCCATAATATTGTATTAAAGCTCTATGGTTATATTATAAAAAAGAGTAAAATAAAAAACAAGGAAAATCTTATTTTTTTCAGACTATTGTCAAAAAGAGACGATTATAATAAAATAGTAGAATAAAAATAAAACATGAATTTAGATTGTGAAAAAATTTATTATAACGCCTTAAACATGATTACTGATTGTAATTATGGCTTGCTTTCTAAATTAAAAACCTTTTATGGTTCTTTTGAATCAGCGTGGAATGCTTCAAACTATGATGATTTTGTAAACGCCAATCCACATTTTGCTTTAGAAACTATAGAAAATCTTACTAATAAAAAAAGGGAGATAGATCCTCTGAAGGAATGGAAAAAAATGGAAAATCTCGAAATAAAAATGTATTTTCCTGAAGATGATGAATATCCGACATTATTAAAAGAAATCCCCTCTTTTCCTCTCGCTATTTATCAATTGGGCGATTTTGACCAACTTCAAGCCACTATTGGCGTTGTTGGCACAAGAAAGCCAACAAGTTATGGAAAAATGGTAGCTGAAAAAATAACAAAGGATTTAGTAGAATGCGGATTTATTACCGTAAGCGGCCTCGCCTACGGAATCGATTCTGTATGCCATCAAATAACTTTAGAAAATGGCGGATCCACTATTGCTGTTTTGGGATGTGGATTAGATATTATTTTTCCTCCAATTAATAAGCGTCTCGCTCAAAAAATAATAAAAAACGGCGCTTTGATTTCTGAATATGCACCTACTACTCCTCCGTTAAAACATCACTTTCCAGCTCGTAATAGAATAATTAGTGGATTATCTTTGGGTGTTGTCGTAGTAGAAGCTCCATTAAAATCTGGCGCTCTTATTACTGCGCGTTTTGCTTTAGATCAAAATCGAGAAGTTTTTTCTATCCCAGGATCAATTTTTTCTAAAAACTCCGAAGGTACTCATCAATTAATTAAATCGGGTTCTAAATTAACAAGTTCAATTACAGATATTTTGGAAGAACTTAATATGATTCCTGAAATTAAAATTACTGCTTCTATTGATGATAAAATTTTCCGCGCTGACCTAAACATTGAAGAACAAAAAATTATTGCTATTATAAAACAAGCAGACCATCCCATTTTAGTAGATGAAATTGCTTCCTTAAGTCAATTGCCAATTAGTATCGTGAACCAAACGCTTACTCTCTTAGAATTAAAAAATCTTATTAAGGCCGAAGCGAATGGTTATCGATTAAAAACTTAAATAATAATTAATAATGCCCAAGTCAAAACAAAATCTTATTATTGTTGAATCACCTGCTAAAGCCAAAACGATTAGCCGTTTTTTAAACTCTGAGTATCGCGTTGAATCTTCTTATGGACATATTCGCGATTTACCAAAATCGAAATTAGGCATTGATATTGAGCATGATTTTCAACCCACTTATATTATTCCACGTAAAAACCAAAAAAACGCCACTAAACTTAAAAAATTGACCCTTAAGAGTTCAAAACTGATTCTAGCTACTGATGAAGATCGAGAAGGAGAAGCTATTGCCTGGCATCTCAAAGAGGTTTTGGTCCCCGAAAATTTAAGAAATACTTTGCCTGTTGAAAGAATTGCTTTTCATGAAATAACTCAAACAGCCATAGAGAACGCTTTAAAAAACCCTCGAGATATTGATACAAATCTCGTTTGGGCACAGCAAGCGAGACGCATTTTGGATCGTCTCGTTGGCTATTTATTATCGCCTTTTCTTTGGAAAAAAATGTTTAAAGGATTGTCAGCAGGACGTGTACAATCCGTAGCTTTACGCTTAATCGTTGATAGAGAAAAAGAACGAGAGCAATTTAAATCGCAGGAATATTGGACTATTTCCGCTGATTTTCTTTCTTCTGCTCAAGAGCTTTTTCAAGCAGAGCTTTCTAAAATTAATGGTAAAATTTTAAATAAACTGGATATTAAAAATAAGGAAGAGGCTGAAAAAATAGCTCAAGATCTAAAAAATGCCAAGTGTACCATTATTAATATTACTGAAAAATTAACAACAAAAACTCCTCCACCTCCATTTATTACAAGCACTCTTCAGCAAGAAGCTTGGAAGCGATTGGGCTTTTCAGCCAAACAGACAATGACTTTAGCTCAAAAATTATACGAAGGAGTTGATTTTGGCGAAGGCTCTATTGGTTTAATTACGTATATGAGAACCGATTCGGTAATTTTGTCAGAAGAAGCGCTAAATAAAGCAAAAGATGTCATTACAAAAACATTTTCTCCTAAGTATTATTATCGGAGACAATTTAAAAATAAATCACGGCTCGCTCAGGAAGCTCATGAAGCTATTAGACCAACTAATCCTTCGCTTTTACCTCAGCAATTAAAAGGTAATATCGATAATAATCTTTTTAAACTTTATAATCTCATTTGGCAACGTTTTATTGCTTCTCAAATGGCACCTCTTCAAATTAGGCGTTTAATTATTGAAATCGAAGCGAACAGTAAAAACTGCAGATATCTTTTAAAAAGTATCGGTAGTCAAATTGTTTTTGATGGTTTTTCGAAGGCTTATCCTATTAAACTTCAGGAGGTTTTATTACCTCCTTTGACGAAAGATGAAGTAGTGCATCTCAGTAAAGTTAATCCTGCTCAACATTTTACTGAGCCACCGGCACGCTATTCAGAAGCTACTCTTATTAAAACACTTGAAGAATACGGGATTGGCCGGCCTTCAACATACGCTACTATCATTTCTATTTTAAAAGAGCGCCATTATGTAGATCGAGATGATAACAAACGATTCGTTCCCAGCAATGTCGGTCTGATGGTTGATGATCTTTTACGAACCCATTTTCCTCAGATCGTCGACGTCGGTTTTACTGCCCAAATCGAGAAAGAATTAGATGAAATTGCTGAAGGTAAAAAAAGCTGGGTTGTAGTAGTAAAAAATTTTTATGAACCTTTTAAATCTAATTTGGATCAAAAATATGATGAAGTAAAAAAATTAGATGTAACAGAAACAACGAATGAAATTTGCGAAAAATGTGGAGCAAAAATGATTGTCAAATATGGTAAATTTGGTAAATTTTTAGCTTGTTCTAATTTTCCCAATTGTCGCAATACAAAAAGTTTGAATACGAACCAAAATACACATGAGCATTGTCCTAAATGCAAACAAGGAGAAATTATTATTAAAAAAACCAAACGAGGAAAAATTTTTTATGGTTGTTCCCGTTGGCCAGAGTGTGATTATGCCTCTTGGACTAAGCCAGAAGAATTAGAAAAGCAAAACGCAGAAAACGAAGAGCAAAAAGAATAATTTTATTTCTTTTTCTTTCTTAAAAAAGCAGGAATATCTTCGGGAGTCTCTCCAATAGAAGGCGCGCTTTCTTCTTTAAATTCAACAGCTGGCTGCTGATTATTATTTCGTTTGATGTCGTTTTTTTCAGCAGAAATAAAGGGAGAGTGAGTAGGAAATTTGTTTGAATATTCAAAACCAGCAGCAATGATCATAATCTTAATTTCTCCTTTTTTTATTCGTGGATCCTCCATTGCGCCAAAAATAATTTTAGCTGAAGGATCAACTACTTCAGTAATAAGTCGCGCCGCTTCGTTAATTTCAGTCATCGTTAGACTTGAATCGCCTATAACATTAAAAAGAACTCCTTTGGCCATATGAGGAGAATATTCAAACAACGGCGAATTAAGCGCTTCTTTAATGGCTTTAACAGCTCGATCATCACCACTGGCTCGTCCTAATCCAATCAAACTCATCCCTGCGTTTTGTAAAATAGTTCTAACGTCAGAGAAATCCACATTAATAATGCCTGGTGAAAGAATAAGATCTCCAATTCCTTTAACTGATTGTTTAAGAATTTCATCAATTAATTCAAAGGCTTTGTATAGAGGCGTAGTTTGATCAATTAAATTAAAAATTCGATCATTAGGAATAACAATATAGGAATCAACTTTGTCCTTTAGTTTCAGAAGTGCTTCTTCGGCAATTTGAGCTCTTTTGCTTCCTTCGAAAGAAAATGGTTTAGTTACAATCGCCACTGTTAAAATGCCCATCTGTTGGCAGATATCCGCAATAACTGGCGTAGCTCCTGAACCAGTGCCACCTCCTAATCCACACGTTAAAAAAACCATATCAGCACCTTTAATAGCCTCTTCAAGCTGAGGTCGTGATTCTTCCGCAGCCTGACGGCCAATTTCCGGATTCATCCCCGATCCCATTCCACGAGCAATATTTTTGCCAATATGGATTTTTTTTCTAATACCTGATTTATATAAATCTTGCAGATCAGTATTAACTACAATAAATTCCACTCCTTGAATTTTAGCTTGCTTCATGCGTGATAAAATATTTCCACCAGCTCCTCCAACTCCAATAACTTTAATATTAGGAAAATGCTCTAGCAAGGATGGTCTGATGTCTTTATTTATAACGTGATTGCTTTTGGAAAAACCCCCTTTTTTATTCTTAATTTTCTTATGATGAGGGTGGACATCATTTTTTAAGGTTTTGGATGAATTTTTAGATAAAGAAGTCTTCTGTGTTTTGTCGATTTCTTTTTTTTGATGAGTTTTTTCAATTTGAGATGCTATTTTATTTTTGTTTTTGTTTTTATGCTTCATATTTATTTATTTTTACGGACAATTTATGGTAGGAAAATTTTAAAAAATTTTTTTAATTTCTGCAAGAAGGAATTATTATGATAAATGTTAATCTTGCGCTTTTCTATGATATTATTCATTCCCCAAATAACCAACCCTGAAGCTAAAACAAAAGATGGATCATCAATAAGATCCAAATATTTTTCATTAGTCGCGGATGTTTCAAAATTGATGGGATAGCCTATTTTAGCCGGTAATTTGAGATATTTTTTAGCAAAATCAACGATGCCGGGCAACTTGGCTCCGCCACCAATCAAAACTACTCCTCCAGCTAACTTAGCATAACAATTATTTTTTTTGATGGCAGCATTAATGGCGTCAAAAATTTCTTCTAGACGAGCTTCAATAATCTCTGCCAGATAACGCTTGTTTATTTCATTTGTCATTTCTTTATTAACCTTAGATAAATCTATACTTTCCTTACGATTAATATCATCCGATAAGGCGTATCCGAAAGTTAATTTAATCTTTTCCGCTACTTCTAAAGGCACTTTCAAACAAATAGCAATGTCGTGAGTGATATTATCAGCTCCCAAGTTTAAAATTCCCGCATCTAAGATTTGATCTTCCCCAAATATAATGAAGTTTGTATTTTCAGCTCCAAGGTCAATCAAAATTGTCCCAACGCTCATTTGTTTTTTGGTCAAGCAAGCGAGAGATGCGGCTAAAGGACTAAAAACTTCTTGGGAGACATCTTTATTTAATTCAGCAAAAGCTTTTTCCAAAGTTTTTAAGTGAGGAATAAAAACTTCAATTAAAGCTGCCTCCATTTCCAAACGATAACCGTGCATTCCCAGAGGATCTTTAATATTGGTTAGATCATCAACGCTAAATTGACGAGGAATGATATGCAAAATTTTTTTATTAGCCGTTTCGCCAGTTGTTTCTCGAATTTTTTCATTCAATTGATCAATATCATATTTCGTTATTTCGCCATCATTACGAGCTACTCCAGCAATTACTTTAGCAATTTTAAATGTAGTGTGTGGCGGCGCTACATTAATAATTGCATCTTTTGGCGAAAACCCCATTTTTTTAAGGTCTTCAAAAGTTTCAAATAAAGAATTAACAAAGGCTCCATAATCAACAATAGAGCCCTTACTTAATCCATCAGATGGTCGTTCTAATGTTGCCAAAATTTTGGTTTTCAAATCCTTCGTTTGTTGAGCTAAAATCAAACGAGTATTTTGATTTCCTAGATCAAGTGCCAAAATCGGCTTCATTTTTTTATCGAGGTAAATTAATACGAGACCATTTGGGATTCCTTAAAAGTTTTTTTATTACTTTAATATCTTCATTTCCTTTTATAATACCTCGTTTTTTTAAGGCTATAATTTTTTCTCTCATTTGCGCTCGATAAATTGCTGATTCTTTCTTTTGATTACGATTAGGCTCTGGCTGATAAAATCTTTTCGCTTTTGCCTCTTCTAAAACACCTGCTTGTTTTAAAGCGCGATTGAATCTTAAAAGAAAATTATTAATTGGTTCATTGGATTTTCTTGTAACTTCTATAGGCATAAAAATTAAATTTCGTTGAGAGGATGATTAAAACTTCCGCTCAAAAGATGAAGATGGAGATGGTCAATCGCTTGACCTGCTCCTCGACCGACATTTAAAACTAATTTATAACCTTTATTAATAAGGTTTAATTGTTGAGCTACTTTTTTCGCGGTTAAAAATAATTCGGCTAATAATTCTTTATCGTTTTCGCCAGCTTCATTTAAATTTACCAGATGTTTTTTAGAAACGATCAATAAATGAATTTCGGCTTTAGGATTTATATCTTTAAAAACAATCACATTTTCATTTTCATAAATAATATCTGATGGAATTTCTTTGTTTATAATTTTACAAAATACACAATCATTTTCCATATTTAAGCATTTGCTATATTATCATTTTTAAATCTTTTTTTCAATTCATCGACTATTTTTTCTCCGACTATAACTTCTTGTGTACTTGCTTTCATATCTCGTAAAATTATCGTACCATCCATCGCTTCTTTTTGGCCAATAATAACAACAAAAGGAATTTCTGCTTTATCTGCTTGTCGTAATTGAGCTTTTAATGATTCGTGAGCAAAAGATTCAGCGGCCGGAATTTTAACTTTTCTTAATATTTCTAAATATTTCAAAGCTTGCTGTTTAGCTAAATCACCAATAGCAATTAAAAAGACTTTTGGTTTAAAAGTATTTTCTACTTTATAATTGCTCTTTTTTAATACTTCTACCAACCGCTCAATTCCAGCAGCTCCTCCTACGGCTGGCGTAGGTTTTCCACCAAGCATCTCTACCAAATAATCATAACGCCCTCCTCCGCACAAAGCCAAATTATCATTTGCTAATCGAATTTCAAAAACGGTTTTTGTGTAATAATCAAGCCCTCGCACTAAATAATGATTAATATTGTAAGGAAGTCCTAAAATCTCTAAATATTCGAGAACTTGTTTAAAATGTTTACGACACTCGGGACAAAGAAAATCAATCATTTTTGGAGCGCCGTTTTTTAATGATTGGCAAGATTCATTTTTACAATCCAAAATTCTTAAAGGATTGGTTGATAATCGATTTTTACAATCAGCACATAAAAATTTTCTTTTTGATCTAAAATAATTTTTTAAGTTTTTATGCCAGAGAGGACGACAATTATCGCAACCAAGAGTGTTGATATCAATTATCAAATTTTTTAATTTCAACTCGGTAAATAAATTATAAAATATCTGAATTATTAAAGCATCATAAATAGGATCAGCTGATCCCAAAGTTTCAAAATTGCATTGCCAAAATTGACGACTTCTTCCTCTTTGAGGTTGTTCATAGCGAAAAACTGGCCCCCAAGCAAATAATTTAACTGGTTTAGGATTATTATATAATCCGTTTTCTAAATAGGCGCGGACAATATTAGGAGTAAATTCCGGCCGTAATGCTAAAAAATCTTTGCCTGGAGTTTTTAAGGTAAACATCTGTTTTTGAACAATATCACTTGTTGGTCCAGTGCCATGCAAAAATAATTTTGTTTCTTCTAGAATTGGTGTTTCTATTTGGCCAAAGCCATAAAAATTCGCTAAATCTTCTACTACTTTAAAAATTTTCCTTCTTAATAAATTTTCTTCAGGCAAAATATCAGGCATTCCTTTAGGTGCCTGCAAAATGGTTTTCATTTTTACTCTTTTAATTTTATTTTTAAAATAATCTTTTGGTCTTCTGCCCATATTTTTAATCAATATTTATAGTTAACAGTAGAAAAGGCCTTGATCGAAGAAAGTGGCCATAATTGCAATCGAACAAGCCCTACAATTTTATCTTTTTTTAACGGTCCCCACGACCGCGAATCATAACTGGCCGAACGATTATCGCCTAAAACAAAATATTCATCTGATCCTAAAATTATTTTTTCTTCGCCAGGCGTTGTACTATTTAAAAGATAATCTTCTTTAAGTACAAATCCTTCGGGATATTCGGTATTATAAATAATAATTTTTCCTTCTTTAATTTCAACTGTTTCACCGGGTAAACCGATGATTCTTTTAATATAATAATTTCCGGGACTTTGAGGTGGATGAAATACGATTATTTCTCCTCTCGTTGGTGCACGAAGACGATAGGTTAATTCATCAACAATAAGATAATCGGAATTTTGAAAATTGGGAAACATACTTGCGCCTTCAACGACAAATGGTTGAAATAAAAATGTGCGAATAATCAAAACAACCGCGATTGCAATGACCGCTACCTCAATAGTACTCCACAGATTAGCTAAAAATTGCCGAAATTGTCGCATAGAATTAATTTTGATAATTCTATTATAAACAAAAATCTTAAAAAATCAAATAAAAAGAGAGGATCTTACGACCCTCTCTCATTATTATTTTAAAATTTAAATTTCTTGATATTCGGCATCAATTGTCTCTTCTAGCTCATGAATGAATGGTGAGTCAAACCCATACTGGTATTCTCTCGTCGCCGGTTTGGGACGATCAAGCAGTCCCTGATCATCAATATCTTTATAAGCTGGAGAAACACATTTGTAGGCTTCCAAAAATTCAATAGGAATTAATTCAATAGTTATGCCGCTTTGATTTGAAAACTCAATAATGCAACCCATTGGTTCAGGCATTAATCCCCGAGCAAATTCAAAAGCTGACTGATCATTAAATCCGGGCAACTGCAACATAATCAGTTCGGCAATTTGAGCAATCCAGAAAGTATGTTTGTGTCCGCCCAAAAGGATGTGAGCATCAGCAATTGATTTCGCAATATTTCTTACCCATCTCATTTGTTCGTGAAGCGGTGTTCTCCCGGCACCACGAGGATAAAATTGATGTTGAACAACATATTTAAATCCACTTTTCAATTGACGGCCAGCAAAAGGATGATTAATAGTTGCTCCTCCAGGAGCAGCGGTTTGAGTATTTCGAATTCGCGACCACATCTTGATATCCGGATATTTTTCTAACGCATTAAATTTTTTCTGCTGGTTATATAATTCAGTAAGAGCAAAGAACAGGAATTCGAGATTATTCTGTCCAGTCAAATCAGCGCCCCAGATTTCTGCCTCATGATTTCCCAATAAAAGATCCATAGCTTCAAGATTAGGAGCTGGAAAGAGTGGCTCTAAAATACGTAAAGTGAAAGCTTTTTGACTGCTAACCGAAACCAGCCTTTTTGGTCGATTTTCTGAAACAAAGCGTGGATAATGAAATCCTTGAATAATATCACCGTTGAGAATAAGAACATTTCCTTTTCGGCTATAAAGAGCGTAATCTAAAAATTTTATTCCCCACTCAGGTCTCATTGTTAATGAACCTAATTGCCAATCGGAAGTATAGACTAAAATATCTTTTTTCTCAGCTTGATCTTTTTGAGCTTCAATAATCTTTTTGATTTTATTATTTAGCAATGAAATCTTCAATCTGCCATCTTTAAAAATTTCGAAACTAACAATACCGGGAGTTGGTGGTTCTTTACGAACAGTGATTTGACGATGAGCTTTATCAGTTAACACTTTGCTATGGAAAGTCTTAATTTTGCCTTCGGCTACTGGCATTGGATTCTGACAACCGGGTAAATTAAAAATAAAGGTGTTAAAAACTTTTGTGCCCCAGAAACGTTCTTGGTGAAAATCAACCCAAAGATAAGGAGTTTCTTTTCCGCTCGCTTGGAGATGTCTAAGAATTGATTCGGGAATGAATCCGCTATCAATATATTGGGTAATATCACTGAAAGCAATATTATGTTGAGCAAGAACTTTCTTATCAAAAGCGGACAATTCTAAATGTACGGGATCAGGCGTTACAATTCTTTTAGAATTGGCCTTATCGCCATGGAGCGCTTCAAGATCAACTAATTTTTTGTATTTTTGAGGAATCGGCTGATTAAATTCTTCAAAAAGTAAAATAAAAATAATCACTAACAATTCGGAAATCCGATCACCAATTACTTTTTCTGTTTCTTCGGCATTTAATAAAGAACGGCCTATTCGATACATATAAGGTTGAATAGTTTCCCATTGAATTTTCATTAAACGGTAGTAATCGGCTCCGGAACGTCTTTTTATCTCTTCCGGCCAAAAACCAGTAGCACCTAATTTGCGGATATTACGATATTGTTCGAGGGCAATAATAACTCGTGAAAGCGCCACTTGCCAATCATCATCCGAAAGTTGATAAATAACTTTTTCTTGAGCAATTGCTTCTAATTCCTGTAATAACACATCTGCTGCTTTATGTTGAGTCTCTATTCGATGGAGAAATCCAGTACGAGTAAGAGATCGCAATCTTTCTACTTGAATACCACGAAAATCGCCCTGAACAAAATCAGAAGTAATAATGTAGTGAGGTAGATACTGCTTGAGCATCTTGAGTCCCCATTCGATTAATTGCATATCGGCAAACTGATTGCCAAATCTTACTTCACCCAAAAACGTAAGACGAATGGATTCGCCATTAATATCACTTTTTAATGGTTGAACAGTCTTTTGTTCAATATCTTTTTGAATCGTTTCTTTTAATTCAGATAAATTTTGAGGAATGACACCGGCGCCTTTGAGTTCTTGTTCTTCTGCTAATAAATTATGAAGCTTTACCAACTCAAGACTCTTAAGGGATTCAACACTAATGCCTGCTTCTTCTAACACCTTACTTCTTTTATAACCGTTTTTACTTTTCACTAGCCAGCCTTTTGATAAAAAAGCAGTGAGAATTTCCTCTAAAAAACGAGGGCTAATGTTAAGTGTTTCTGCCAATTCATTCATCTTTAACCATTGATCAGACATAAGCTCAAGAATACTTTTTTGATATTCTTTAGGGATTAATTCCAGCAATTCTTTAACCGAATAAAATCCCGGCAAAGCACAAAAGTAGACATTGTGATTTTGAATCCGTACAGTTTCAAGCAATCCCCATTCTTTAAATTTAGCAAGAATACCCCGTGATAGGTTTAAGCGCTGATATTTACCCTTAACATTTAAGGGAAGAACTTCTGCAGCCTCGATATTTCGAAAAATTCGTTTTTCTGCTAATAATTTGCTAATAGCATCCCAATATTCCCGAAGTTTTTTCGGCAAGTTAGCAAGAAATTCTTCTTGACTAATTTCATTCATTTCAAGCAATTCAATTCTTTCTTCAGAAGTAAAATTATCAATTGTTAACTCACCTTTTTTCCATCTCTGAATCTTTTCTTTCAAATTTCTAGTTCTCTTGTCATAATTTTTCATTGAAATCCTCCTTTATTAAATTATTAAAGATCTATGTCAATGGAAGATTTTTTAATTCTTCCACTGCCGATTTCATTATACATCTGTATATCTTTTTATCAAATAGCAATGTCCATCGCTTAAAAATTTTTAAACCCCTTTGAGGGGTTTAAAACTATAAATCTAAAATTTTTTCAATAGCTGGCACAAAAATAAATCCTGGATATTCTTCGGTATCAAAATCAGTTTCATTTTTTTTGCTCATAAGCCAAAGGCTGTTATTCATTGGAAAAATCATTTTACCACCGATTTTTAATTGATCTTTAAAAGCTGGAGGAATTTCTTTAACTGCAGCCGAACACATAATGCGATCAAATGGAGCTGCTTCTTTCAGTCCCTCAAGGCCATTTCCACAATACATCTCAACAATTCCTTTATTAAGAAAACTATAACGCATCACATTGGCTTTACCAAATTCGTATATTTCAGGAATAATTTCAATTCCATAAACTTTTCCCTTCTCTCCAACAATTGCAGCTAATAAAGCCGTTGTCCATCCTGAACCAGATCCAACATCTAAAACCTTATGGCCTGGCTGAACGTCTAATTTTTCTAACATAAAAGCCACGGTTAAAGGCTGAGAAATAGTTTGTCCAAAACCTATTGCCAAGGGCGAATTAACATAGGCATTATTTTTAACAGGCTCAATTACAAAATTAGAGCGATCGATTTTTTTGAAAGCTTCAATCACGCATGGACTATGCAAAAAACCGTCTTTTACCAAATCTTCGATTAATTTATCTTGTTGAATACTCATAATTTTGACGTTAGCGACTTTATTAAGCTACCTTCACTATAATTATATATCAAATAATTAATTTTTTAAATCTAGGCTGATCCTTTAAAGAATAAGGGCCAATAATCGCTAAATTAAGGTTTGATGGATGAAAAATATGCTTTGCTAATTGTAAAATAGAATTTTGGTCTACTTCATCAATTTTTTGATAAACTTCATCAAGAGAGAATGTTCTATTATAAAAAAGCTGCTGAGAACCAAAATAAAAGGCGTAATCGTTAGAAGTTTCCACAGAAAGAGCTAATTTGCCTTTGATATAACTTTTGGCCTTATTTAATTCGTTGGAATCTACAATTTTTTCAGTAAGTTTATCTAATTCACTTTTGATGACCCTTAGAGCCGCTTCTGTTTTATCCACAGCCAAGCCACCTGCAATTCCTAAAAAACCGTGATCTAAACTCAAATCAGTAAAGCTATGAATATAATATGCTGCGCCCATTTCATCCCGAATTCTTTGGAAAAGCCGTGAACTCATTCCACCGCCTAAAATAGTTGAAAGAACTGATAAAATGTAACGTCTTTTGTCAAAACAATTAAAGGTTCGCGCCGCAAGAACCAAATGATTTTGATCGGTATTTTTTGGTTGAATTAAAACAGCTGGTTCTTTTTGCTTGTAATTGGTTTTAAATTTTTTCCCCCCTTCTCCTTTCCTAACATTTTTCATCAAAGCATAAATCTTTGCAATTATTTGTGTTGGTTGAAAATTTCCCGCAATCACAATTAAAGTTTTTTTATTAGTATAATGCTTCTGAAAATAACGTACAAAATCTTTATGATTAACTTTTTTAATAACCTCTTCCCTGCCAATAATTGGTCGGCCAGC
>Ga0209506_1001647_pt1 | contig 22406 bp, 23 predicted proteins | sample AD_JPNHG2_MetaG_FD_184409 | JGI IMG/M metagenome (GOLD analysis project Ga0209506, IMG submission 184409) | Active sludge microbial communities of municipal wastewater-treating anaerobic digesters from Japan - AD_JPNHG2_MetaG (SPAdes) (version 2) | ecosystem: Engineered > Bioreactor > Anaerobic...
TCCGCCGCGGCCCAAACCGAAGAAAAGAGGCTTCCGGGCTACGCCCGAAAGACCCTTTCCCGGAGCATCGTTAAAAGCGGACATATCATGTGCTATAAAATAGGACTTTTCTATTTGCTACTAACAGCAGAGAAACAGTGGCATGGGTGCAATATTTCACGGGCAATTTGGCACCCGCGGCATTGCCCAGTATGACGAAGCTTGACAGTCGCTGCCCAGACCCATATATTAATGATCCATATGTATCATCTAGAATAATTCACGGTGTTAAATTTATGGAAAACATCCTTTTGCTGTTGTTTATCGTGTTGTTTAGCGGCAGGCTTGCTGTGCGTTTTGTCCTGGAGCAGATAAACAACAGATATTTACGCGAACATGGCAAAGATATTCCCGCGGGCTTTGAGCAAATTATAAATCAGCAAACACTGGCCAGGATGATGGATTATTCTGTTGAACACTCCCGCCTGGGCGCAAAGGAAAGCATCGTGGATGATTGCCTGACGCTGGTTGTAATCTTTATTTTGCTCCCGGTGCTGGTCAACGCCATTGTGGGCCTCAATGTTCATTTGATCTGGCAGGCGCTGATTTTTTTCGGTATTTTTGCCGTGCTGGGCGGTATTATCGGCTTGCCCTTTGATATTTATGAAAATTTTGTCTTGGAAAAAAAATACGGGTTTTCCACCATGACCTGGCGCATCTGGATAACCGACCTGATAAAGACCGCGATTATTTCCGCGATTATGCTGTTTATCATTGTCGGCGCGCTGATGACTTTTATTTTATATTTCAAAAAGAGCTGGTGGTTCTGGGGCTGGTTATTTTTTACTGGTTTTCAGATTCTGCTCATCTGGCTTTATCCGGTGGTGATCGCGCCTCTTTTTAATAAATATGAACCAGTTAAGGATGAAATGCTCAAGGATAAAATTACCGCAATGATGGAAAAGGCCGGCCTGAAAACGAAAGGGATATTCCAGGTCGACGAAGGAAAACGCTCCCGGCATACTAACGCTTATTTTACCGGCATCGGCAAGACGAAGAGAATTGTTTTATTTGATACGCTGCTCGCCTCTCACTCCCATGAAGAAATACTGGCGGTCCTGGCGCATGAAATCGGCCATTGGAAAAAAAGGCACATAGCCAAAAAACTCATATTTATGATTACCGGTTCTCTGGCGCTTCTTTACGGCGTGTATCTGGCGGTAAACTGGTCGCCGCTGTATGACGCTTTCCGTTTAAAACAAACGCCCGTTTACGCGGGACTCTTTCTGATTTCATTATATTTGGGCACGGCAGGATTCTTCTTGGGGCCTATTGCCGCGGCAATTTCCCGGCGGTATGAAAAAGAGGCGGATTTTATGGCCTGGCAGCTTACCGGAACCGCCGCGCCGATGGTTGACGCTCTCAGGCGATTAGCCAAAGACAATCTGGCCAATCTGCATCCGCATCCGTTTTATGCGAGGTTTTATTATTCGCACCCGCCGCTGGTGCAACGTATTGAATATTTAAAATCCTTGGATGACGAAAAAATGAAAAAGCAGCAGGAGTGAGCTTGATGCCTATTTATGAGTTTTATTGCAAGCGCTGCAACACAATCTATAATTTCTTTACGCCGAAGGTGAACACAAATAAAATACCTTCATGCCCGAAGTGTAAGCGGACACGTCTCGTCCGCCAAATTTCGCTTTTTTCCACGCTCTCCGCAGCTGATAAAACCGATGAAGACAATCCTTTGGCTGGGCTCGACGCGGAAAAAGTGGAAAAAGAGCTGGCTAAAGCGGCGGCGGCGGCGGAAAACATGAATGGTGAAGATCCGCGCGCGGCGGCGCAACTGATGCGTAAATTCAGCGAATCAACAGGAATGAAAATGGGAGACGTTTTTTATGAAGCGCTGCGGCGCATTGAAAAAGGAGAAGATCCGGAAAAGGTCGAAGAGGAAATGGGCGACGCGTTAATGCAAGAAGCTCCACTTGCCGGGAAGCTGCCGGGAAAAAGCAAAGCAAAGCAAAAACCCAACGTTGATGAAAAATTATACGAACTATGATGAGGACGTATTATAAAGATGTACAATAAATTTATGGCAATCTTGAGACGATGTGATATGAAAAACTGACTTAACCGAAAAGAGCGATTTAATGGACACATCAAAAGTAGGCTTCGAATTTCCTGCTTATACTTTAGTCGTCGACAAGACGAAAATCGCGGAATTTGCCGCCGCGGTTTCCCTAAAAGATAATCTCAGCGCGATTAATCCGATTTACTATGATGAAAACGCGGCCCATAAAGCCGGTTACCGGACAATTCCGGCGCCGCCGACTTTTATGACCAGTTTCTTTTTCTGGACGGGCGACGGGCTGGCGGAAATTGTCAACGCCCTGGGCATGGACATCAGCAAAGTGCTGCACAGCGAGGAAGAATATGAATATCTGGGGCAGATTTACGCCGGCGATAGTATTACCCGTAAAATGAAAGTTGTTGAAATATACGAAAGAGGAAAAAAGGAGCGCGCGGGAATGTTTGTTACCGTCGCGGTGCTCGAGACGGTAGTGACAAATCAGCGTGGCGAGACGGTAGGGAAAGTGCGTTCGTTGATGATGGAAAGGTAAAAAATTCATGACGCTGTCCTGGTCGGATTTAAAAATTGGAGATAACTTGCCGCCTTACACCGCGGGGCCTTTGACCAGAACGCATTTTGTCCGTTACGCGGGCGCTTCCGGTGATTTTAATCCACTGCACCACGATGAAACTTTCGCGCGGGCCATCGGTCTGGATAACGTTATCGCGCACGGCATGCTGATCATGGGTATCGCGGGCGAGGCCGTCAGCACCTGGATAGACGTTAAACATTTGAAAAAATTATCCGCAAGATTTTTGAGCATGACCGCGCCTGTCGATTGGGACGATCCGGAAAACACGACAAAGCGCGCGACCATCGTTATCACCGCAAAAATTGTTAAAATATATGAAGAAGAAAGAGTCAAGATGATCAAAGCCGATATCGTTGCCAAAGATCTGCAAGGCAGCAGAAAGCTAGACGGTTATTTCCTGGCCGCCTTTCCCTGACCAATCAATTTATTCATGGCAGAGTTATCCGGAGGTTTCACGAAACGTAATTTATGAAAGCCCGTATTATTGTTATTGATGATGACGCGGTCGCCGCGGAATTTTTGCGGGAAACGCTGCAGCGCGACGGCTATGAAGTGATGGCATGCACTTCAGCCGGGCAGGCGCTTCGCGAAGATTTGTCAAAATATGATTTGCTCATGTCGGACATCCGCATGCCCGAAATGGACGGGCTGCAGGTGCTGGCGGAAGTACAAAAAAAGTGCCCGACACTGCCCGTGATTCTTATGACCGCTTATGGCTCTCTGGATACAACCATGGAGGCGATCAGACAGGGGGCATGGGATTATATCAGCAAGCCTTTTTCGCCGGAAGATTGCCGGGCGATTGTCAAAAAAGTTCTGGAAGTCAGGAAACTGCGTGAAATGCGCCTGAAAGTAAACGCACAAGCCATTAACGAGCCGAAGCTGATCGGCTCTTCCGCGATGATGGTCGAATTTTACAAACAGATTGCCAGGGTAGCCGACGCTCCGGCCAGTGTGCTGATTGAAGGAGAAAGCGGCACGGGAAAAGAGCTGACCGCCAAATCTCTGCACAGCATGTCCGCCCGCCGGGAAAAACCTTTTGTTGTCGTGCACTGCGGGGCGATTCCGGATAATCTTCTCGAATCGGAATTGTTCGGCTATGAAAAAGGATCTTTTACTGGCGCCGATCGTCAGCATATCGGGTTACTGGAATCGGCGCAGGGCGGCACGATATTTCTTGATGAAATCACCGAAATGTCCACGGCCCTGCAGGGTAAATTTTTGCGCTTTATGCAGGATGGCGAAGTGAGGAGAATCGGCGGTCTCGATGTGCGCCGCGTTTCGGTAAGAGTTGTCGCGGCGGCGAATAAAAATATCGATGAAGAAGTCGCCAAAGGTCTTTTCCGGCTGGATTTGTTGCACAGATTTGTCGTGCGTCTGCGGATTCCCTCTCTGCGCGAGCACAAGGAAGACATCCCCCTGCTGATAGAGTCTTTACTGAAAAAAATCGGTTATCCGCATGTTCGTATTTCCGAGGCGGCGATGGAGATGTTCATGGACTATGCATGGCCGGGAAATGTCCGGGAGTTGGAAAATGTCCTGCAACAGACCCTTCTTTTGTCTCCTTTCGCCGTTATACTGCCGGACAATCTCCCGGCGCATTTTCGGCATGTAAAGGACAAAGGTAAGGATGTTCTTTTGGCCGATATTTCGCCTCTGGAGGCCGCCGAAAGAGAAAAAATTCTGCAGGTATTGCAGCAGACAAGATGGAACCAGACCAGAGCGGCACAAATTCTGGATATTGACCGCAAAACATTACGCGCAAAAATTCGCCGCTACGCGCTGGTTAAGGAAAAAAGTGCCTGAAAACGCGCCGGACAGAGGAATTATCTTTGCGCTTTTTTGCTCATGTCTTGGAAACGCTTTCTTGCTTAGCTATCGGCAAATGTAAAATAACAGAAGTGCCGCGACCAGGAGAGCTATTAATTTCTATTTTCCCGTTGTGTATTTTGACTATATCGCTGACGATGGCCAGGCCCAAACCGCGCAGGGAGCCGTCGCGCTTGGTGCTGAAAAACGGTTCGATAGCCTTTTGAGTAAATTCCGGCGACATTCCCCTCCCGCTGTCCGCGACGGATATTGATACGAAACCGTTATGTTCAGATAGTTTGCCGGCGATGTCTATATCTCCCCCCTGTTCCATTGCTTCCAGCGAATTTTGAACAATGTTCAGCAAGGCAGTCTGGATGCGATAGCGGTCGGCATACACAAAAGCGTTATCTGTTATCTGCGCACGCAGAGCAACGTTTTTATTTTGCAACAGCGGTTCAACAAGCGGCAACGTTTCATTAAAAAGTTGTTGCAGCGAAAGCAGCTCGAAATGAGGTTCGGGCAGGCGCGTTGCCTTACGCACATTTTGAATAACGTCATCCAGCCGCTGCGTCTGTTGCACAATCAACTCCAGCTTACGGGTGACATCCGCGGAAAGCTCTTTTTCTTCGAGCAAAAGTTTCGCCAGGCCGCCAATAGAGTGAATTGGCGTACCCAGATCATGGGCGAGATTCGCGGTTAGGTGTCCCAGGGCGGTAAGCTGCTTTAAGTCGTCCAGCTGCTTTTGCAGATGAACAACCTTGCCGGTTTCCTCCCGCACGCGGTTTTCCAGATGTTTGGTGAGTTCCAGATTTTTTATCATTACATGGTGAATCTCGTCGGCCATGATATTAAAATGTTCGGCCAGCGTGCCGAATTCGTCGGCGCGTTTTATCGGAATACGGTTAATGTATTGCCCCCGGCGGAATTCATCAATGCTATGCGTGATTCTTTGCAAAGGAGTTCCAATAATCCAGCGATAACTTACAAGAAAAAGAGAAAGAATAACAAAGATAAGCCCGATGGAACTGATAATCAATACTTTTTTGGCCCGGTTCATGAAGTCAAAATTAGCTTTGGTAAATCCTATGATACCGACGACAAAACGAGAGCCTTCCTTTTCTCCTGCCGCGGGATAAAGTAGGCCCAACGCCGGGCCGGCCTCGGTCGTTAACTTTGTATAGCGGAATGTCCCTTTCTTGTGAGCCGCGGAAATAATGCTTTCCGGCCAATCATATTGAATTCTACTGGCGCCGGCGACATAATCAACGCCTTTTTTATCGGTGTCAAAAATATCGATTCTGGCCAGACGGATGTCTGTTTGCAGATGGTCCTTCAGCGCGGCATCAAGAGCCGCAAGGTCTTCCGTTTCCGGAAAAAACTGATAAAGCGTGGTTACTGTTTCCGCCACGCCCATCAATCGCTGAACCTGCTGCTCGATAAGAATTTTATCGAGCGCCTTCAGCTGAATCCATCCCCAGATGGACATGGTCAAGGCGAGGCCAATTACCGTGACCAGAATCAGCCTGTTGCGCACGGAAAAAAACGCCGTTGATGGTTTGATTATACCCAGCAATTTTTTCATCGCGGCGTGAAATATAACAGAAATATTTTGAATAAACCAGAAATCAAAAAAAAGGGGCGGATTTGTTTCCGCCCCTTTTTTTTGCGCTAGCCGGAAATGAATTACTTGGCAGCAGGTTTTGCCGGGGTGGCAGGCGTAGCAGGAGTTGCCGCTTTCTCGGCTTCACCCTTCGCCTTGTCTTTGGCATCTTTTACATCAGCCTTGGCGCCTTCTTTAGCTGCTTTCGCATCAGCTTTAACTTCAGCCTTTGCGGCCTTCACATCAGCTTTAACCTCGGTTTTCGCCGCTTTGGCATCGGTCTTGACATCCTTTGCCACATCGGCGGCCATCACGGCTGTGCTGAAAGCGAAAACCAACGCCACAACAAATAACATTAAACGTTTCATCTTAAATCCTCCTTTAAAAAATGTTTAATTTAAAAAAACCCTTAATTTTACCAAGGGGTCAACACGCATCATTTTTTTCAGTGAGCAGGTTTTGCCAGAGGCTGCTTTGCTGAAATATTGTTTCCTGTCTTGGTCACGCGCACGGCAATCAATTTGTCGTTTTTTATTACGTAGGCGACCAAAACAAAATCGCCGACGGAAATATTCTTCACCTGCTTATCCAGGACAAAGGTCATGCTTTGGGTGGTATTTCTGGCGCTGCGCTCGACGGTTATGGCGTTATCCGCAATCGCCAGGACCTTTCCCGCCGCGTTCATTTTTGCCGCTTTTATCGTTTCCGGTTTGCCGTATTCTTGTTTGGCGTCGCGGGGCATAGGTGTTTTTTCGGCGGCCAAAACAGCAAAGCCGCAAATGAACGCGGCGGCACTTACAGCACAGATGAGTTTTCTCATAAAAAAACCTTGCTGCGCCTTCCTCATCGGCACCAAAAGCAACTTACATGCCAACGCGAAGAGCAGGAAAAAAACATTTATCTTCAGGGATTCAAAGAAGATTTTACCGTTGAGAAAAAGATGTACAGCAAGAAACTGAGCAGAAATTCCCCAGTAGTGGAGAAAAACTGTGCGGACAGAAATTTTAACTTAAGGATTTTTTCTTCAAAAACCGATAAGCGCGGCAGTGAAGATAAAAAAATAAAGTATGCGGGCCGCCGATGCGCAGCAAGATGCGCGCGACCTGTCGCACATCTTTTTGCCGAAAAACTTTTTCGTCGGAAAGATAAATGCTCAAAAGACCGCGGATGATCAGGCGGTGAAATGCTTGCTGCGGCAACGCGGAAACGCTTTGCATGGCTTTCACGTAAAACATGGAAAGCCTTTTGGTCAAAACTAGCTCGTTGGAGTAAAAAGAGCAGAAGTTCAGATCCTGACCCAGGCGGTCTTCTTCCTGATCAATCAGATAATCCAGCAGAATATGCAACCCCTGTACCCAGGGAAAATAGGATTTTTTGATATCCGGCAAATTGCCGCCGTTCGTTCGCGGATTAAAAAGCGAGGCAACCAGGCAGAAAATTCCCAAGGTGGAACCGGCGCAGGCGGCAAATTCATACCAGGTCATTTTTTCCGGCAAAGCATCTTTTTTGGCGGCAAACCATTTTTGTAAAAGTCCGACACGGTTTTCTCTGGTAACGTGTTTATAAACCTGCAAGTCGCTGTATAGGCCGGCAAGTTCATGCAGATGGAGAGCGGCGGAAGGATAACGCGGCAAATTACGCAGAGTATCCTGACAGGTAGTCACCAGCGCCTTGAGATAACCTCCGTCATTTTGTTCGTTGCGGAAGCGGTAATAGGAGGAAAGCCTTGCGTCCGGAGTAAGCGCGTGCAGCATGGACTCATGCAGAGCCCGGAAATCTTCCGGATCAAGCGAAGTGCTGCGATCGCATAAATTATCGAGATAATCGCTGATGGTCTGATAAGCGACAATAAATTTTACCGCCTCCTGGTAATTTGTTCCCGCTAAAAGTCCATAAACGGCGCCGCCTTCACAGTGAAAAGTTTTTGTCCGTATGCTGGCAAGCGCCTGGTTACGCAGCTCGTCATCGGGAATCACGGCGGCAAATTTTTTCCAGCCGTCGAGATAACGATGCACCACCGGACGGATCTGCAGAATCATTCGCGTGGTCAAGGTCAGCAAATTTGCGGGAACGGACAAAACATTAACCTCCGGAAAAAGTTTGTCAAGAAATAGCATAAGCTTGCCCAGATGACAAGAAAGGCAAGCCATACGTTATTGACGGGAGAAAATATTTCATGTAGGCCGAGTTTATGATTGAGCAAAAAACGGATGCTGATATTATTGTCGTGGGCGGCGGTGCCGCCGGTCTGATGGCGGCGGGACGCGCGGCACAGGAGGGCGCGCGTGTGTTGTTGCTGGAAAAGACCGATTCCCTGGGGAAAAAAATTATGGTTAGCGGCAAGACGCGCTGTAATCTCACCAATGACGCAGATTTAAAAAAATTTATCGGCATGTACGGCTCCAATGGCCGCTTCCTGTATAGCGCGTTTCACAGGTTTTTCCGACCGGAGCTTTTGGCTTTTTTGGCCAGGTATGGACTGCAAACCAAAACGGAACGCGGCGGGAGAATTTTTCCCGCGACCGATGACGCCCGCGATGTTGTGCGCGTTTTTCAAAAATATCTGGCCGCCAACAAAGTCAAGATAGTTTATCATGCAGCGGTAACAGCAATTGATTATAGCGAAAATAAATTTACACTAAAAACGGCAAAACGAGAATATGTTTCGCGCGGTTTGATTCTGGCCACAGGCGGCTCGTCCTGGCCGTCTACCGGTTCTACCGGCGACGGATACAAGCTGGCTCGACAATTGGGGCACGCGGTTACAAAATTACGCCCGGCGCTTGTGCCGCTGGTCGTGCGTGAGCAGAGCCTTGCCCGGTCCATGCAGGGGGTAAGCCTGCGCAATGTGCGCGCGGCGGCATTCCGCTGCCGGGCTGAAGAGGTTGAGATGAAGATGATGCCGCAGACAAATTACGGACGTGGTGAGGCAAAAAAAGCCAGGGGAACGTTGATTGAGAGCCGTTTCGGAGAGATGATTTTTACGCATTTCGGCCTGGGCGGACCGATTATTCTGTTGATGAGCCTGGCGGTGGCCGAGGCATTGGAAGAGGGGCCGGTGTCAGTGCTGATTGATTTGAAACCGGCGGTAACTGACGACGCGCTGAACAAGCGACTGCAAAAAGATCTCAACGCGCACGGCAAGAAAAAAGTCACCGGCATCATGAAAGAATATTTGCCGGCTAAAATGATCAAACCGGCAATAGCGCGGGCGGGAATTGACGAAGAAACGCCGGCGCATCAGATTTCCGCCCGGCAACGCGAAAATATTGTCGCCATGCTAAAAGGGCTGCGTTTCAACATTGAGAGGCCACTGCCGCTCGAAAACGCGATTGTCACCGCGGGAGGGGTGGCGCTTGAGGAAATCGACCCGCGCACGATGGCATCAAAAAAAATACCCGGTCTTTATTTTTGTGGCGAGGTCATGGATATTGACGCGGATACGGGCGGCTATAATCTGCAGGCGGCTTTTTCCACCGGCTATGTGGCGGGCGAGAGCGCCGCAAAATATTTTCTTTCCGGGGCGCTATAGTCTATTATTTTAAAGTATCCTTGCTTTTTTCGATAAGAAGAAACCATGCCATAAAGTCAAAAGGCAATCTGTCATACGGCCTAACACCTCGCTGATGTAATTTTTCGTAATAGGGCAGTTGATACGTTGGCACTACCCGAACTTTTTCTATGGCGACAAGACGGATGTTTTTATCAAACAGCGAGAAAACTTCCTGTAACTCCGGATAAATCATTTCGGTATTGGTCAAATCCTTTATAAATTCATGCGGCATATATGCTTTGAGCCAGTTCGCGCAGCAGCGGAACCTGGTTTTTCAGCGGCAGGCCGCAGACGGCGCGATGGTGGACGACACGCGGCTCGTTTTTGTGTATTGACCAGTTGATGGAGCAGTTGCGGCATTATCCATGGTAATTTTTTTGCTCATTTTTTTCAGTTTAAGAACGAGCGTCTGTATCAGACGCTTTTTTTGCTGGTGATGTTTCTTTAACCAGCATACTGGCGATAAAAGCGCCCATAAGAAAAAGAACGCCGATTTTAAACGCGGATGAATAAGCCGCCGCGCTGTAACGATCACCCACGGCGCCGAAATGATCAAGGTAAAGCCCCATGAGCGGCTGTCCTAGCGCCGCCCCGGCAAAGGGAAAAATATTGATGAGGCCGGTCGCCGTGCCCGCGATTTCCAGCGGAAAATATTCCTTGATGGAACTGTAACCCACGACCACCGCGCCGGAGATGCAGAAACTGTAGGAGAAGCACCACAAATACAACAGAGGCTTGTTGAAATCGGAGGTAAAAAAAGCCAAAAGCGCAAAGAGGCATAAAGCGATGAATTGATTGGTCGCCAGAATTTTTTTTCGTGATGGGAAAACGTGATCGGTAAGCCAACTTATCGTGGGCGCGCCGATCATGAGGCCCAGCGCCATCATCGATAAAATCCCACCGGCTTGAGTTTTGGACATGCCGTAAACATGCATCAAAAAAGGTCCGCCCCAGAGACCGGTGAAACTAAGAGATACTACCGCACCAAGAAAAAAAACCATCGCCCACGGCCAAAAGCGAGGTTCTTTAACCACCAGAAGCATGCCGCGCCACATGGGAATTTTTTTCACGGCAGCGTTCGCGGGCGGCTGATTGTTTAAAATATTAAAACCCATTTCCTGGGGGGTGTCACGCACCATCAGCCAGATGGTAAGGGCAATGAGTAAAGTGAGCGCGCCGATGACCATCATGGAACCGCGCCAGCCGATAGACGCGCTCAAATAGGCCAGAGGCGTGGCTGCGGTATAACCGCCGAAACCACCCAGGGCCATCAGAAAGCCGGTCATGCGCACGTATTTTTCGGGCTCGAACCAGTTGGTAAGAATTTTCATCGTCGGCACGAACACCATGGCTACGCCCAGGCCGACAACGATGCGCGCGATAATGGCGGCGCTCACGCTGTGCGCGCAGGCGAGGGCGAAGGCGCCGGCAGCGGCAAAAATAAAAAAGAAAGTGATGGAGCGCCGCGGCCCCCAGGAATCGGCCAAAAGCCCCGCGGGAATTTGCATCAGCGCGTAGGGATAAAAATAGGCGGAAGCAAGAATTCCCATAAGCGCGCCGCTGGTTTCCAAATCACGCATCATGTCCACAGCGACAACAGCCGGAGCCAGGCGATGAAAAAAAACCAGTACGTAGGCGGCGCCTAAAATAGCGAAGATGAAGTAACGATATCGAAAGCCCATATTTATTCTTTAACACGAAAAAGACGTCGATATATTTTTTTATGCAAAATAATTACGCAGGCTCTTAACATAATGTCGGCATAATTTCATGAATAAATAAAACGGTGCGCGCTTTTTCTCCGGCGCAACTAAAAAGCAGCAAGATGCCGCTTGTAAATTTTTTCACCGTGTGGTAGTGACTTGCAGTCAAACGATAATGCGGCGGTTATCTAAGCATTTAAAATAATTAAAAAATCACAGAAAATGATCATGACGGAAAAAAATCGGCTTGGCGGGAGGGAGTAACTTGAACATCATCTTGAATGCCATGGCGCAAGGCAGAAAGACGCTGACGGAAGCGGAGGCAAAAGAAATTTTAAAACATTACGGTGTTCCGGTGGTGAAAGAAAAATCCGCCGCGACCCCGGCCGACGCTCAGGCAATAGCGGAGAAGTTCGGATATCCTGTAGTGCTTAAAGGTTTGGGCGCGCGCCTGACGCATAAGACAGAACAAGGTCTGGTTAAACTCAATTTAAAAAATAAAGATGAAGTAAAAGAAGCGGCACTTGTGATTCAGCAAGCGGCGGGCGATGATCTGGAAGGTTTCCTGGTGCAACCGATGCTCGCGGGCAAAAGGGAATTCGTCGCTGGTCTTTTTCATGACAATCAGTTTGGCCCCACCGTGATGTTTGGTTTGGGCGGAATATTTACCGAGGCCATTGAGGATGTCGTTTTCGCGCTGGCGCCGCTGGATAAAAAAGACGCGCGCAAAATGATCGGACAAATAAAAGCGCAAAAGCTTCTGGGTGAGTTTCGAGGAGAGAAAGCGCCGGACACGGAAGCGCTGATGAAAACACTTATGGCCGTCTCGAAGATAGGAATGGAAATACCGCAAATCCGGGAAATTGATATCAACCCGCTGCTGGTGACAAAAGACGGCGAAATCGCGGCAGTGGACGCGCTGATTGTGCTGGGCGATATCCCCCAGCAGAAAAAATTCCCTGTGCCCATCGCCCCTAAGGCGATGGGAAAATTATTTTATCCCAAATCCATTGCCTTTGTCGGCGCGTCCGCCGGGATCAGCAAATGGGGTCAGTTAATGTTTTCCAATGTGCTCGCGGGCAATTATCAGGGAAAAGTTTTTCTGGTGAACCCCAAAGGCGGGGAAATTATCGGACGCCATGTTTATAAATCGGTGACAGACATTGAAGAACCGGTTGACCTGGCGGTTGTCACAGTTCCGGCGGAAAAAGTTCTGGCGCTGATTCCGGAATTCAAGGCAAAAAAAATTAAAAATGTCCTGCTGATTTCTTCCGGCTTTGCCGAAGTCGGCCCGGAAGGAAAACGCCTGGAAGAAGAATTGGTACGTCTGGCCAGAGAGGCGGGAATTATTATTTTGGGACCAAACACCATGGGGATATCCAATCCCCATATCTCGCTTTACTGCACGGGAACGCATGTGCGCCCAAAGCCCGGCGATACCATGCTGGTTACGCAGTCCGGCAATTTAGGAACGCAGCTTCTGGCTTTTGCTGAAAAAGAAGGCATCGGCATCCGTGCCTTTGCCGGTTCAGGCAACGAAGCAATGATAACGATAGAAGACGCGATGGAAGGTTTCGAGGTTGACGACCTGACGAAGACGGTTGTTCTATACATCGAAAGCATCAAGAACGGCCGCCGCTTTTATGAAGCGGCCAAACGCGTGGGAAAAAAGAAACCGGTTATTGCCCTGAAAGGCGGGCGCACCGCGGCGGGAGCGGAGGCCGCGGCCAGCCACACCGGCGCAATGGCTTCCAACGTGAAAGTATTCAAAGCTGTCTGCAAACAGGCGGGAATTATTCTGGTGGATCAGCCGATGGATTTGCTGGATCTTTCCGCGGCCTTTTCTTCACTGCCTCTGCCTAAGGGTAAAAAAGTGGGCATCATGACGCTGGGCGGCGGCTGGGGCGTGGTGGCATCGGATTTATGCATGGAAAACGGATTGGAAGTTCCGCATTTATCAGACGAAGTGATTGCCCGGATTAATAAACTTTTGCCGGAATTCTGGAATCACGCCAATCCGGTCGATCTGGTCGGCGAGATGAACACCGATATTCACATGACTATTCTCGAAGAGCTGCTGCAGTGGGATGGTTGCGATGCGGTCATTCACATGGGCATCATCGGCCGCCGTATCATGATTCAGTCTGTCCTGGAATCAACGGTGAAGCTGGAACCTCACTTGTATCAGGAAAACTTTGTCGAGGGCTCCATCATGTTTCTGGATGAATTTGAAAAGCGATTTGTCGAGCGCACTGTGCATCTGATGGAAAAATATGAAAAGCCGGTGGCAGGTGTGTATCTGCTCAATGATAATAAAACGCACACGATCACAGAAGTGCCGGGATGCAGATACAAAGGCGTCAACTTCATCACACCGGAGCGCACGGTCAAAGCGCTGGCGCAGATGTATCAATACACGCAGTGGCTCAAAGGTTAAAGGCCGCGGGCAATCACCGCCGAAAGTTTCAACCGAAAATTTTTTGTGCTGCTTTGACTGATCCCGCCCGGGCAGTGTCATCTGCTTCGGTCCGTACAAAAACCAGGCGGGGAAGATGAAGCTCACAAGGCTTTTAAAATAAACGCGCAACGAACGTTGCCAGTCTGTCATAAAGTCCCAAGCGCTTATTTTAGCGTAACCGTTTACGGTCCTGTCTTTCCAGGGGTATTGTTTCACGTGAAACATCAGCGCTCCTTAATGATCGGGGTGAACGGCAAAACAAAAACCTTCCTACGCGTTAACCTCGTCAATATATTTCCGCGACGCTATATTCTCCGCGTCTTTGGGATAGAAGAGGGGAGATTTGGTATTAAAAGCGAGATAGTGATGTAAGTGTAGGCGATAATTTCTGCGCGCCAATCAAGAAAGCGCGGCCATGCCATCTTTCCCAGCCCTTTCTTTTGGCCCGCAGATGGGCGTGATCAGCGAGTGTGAAAAAAGCGAGCTGATGCTTGCCGGCCAGTGTGAGGATTTTGCCCAGCGGCGTGTATCCGTCAAAGGAGAAAGATGAGAGCAGATGAATAACGCCGCCTGCTTAGGCAAAAAGTTTCAGGCATGTTTATCAAATTATCCGAAAGATTTTGAAATAAAAAAAGGCAGGTCATCGGGCCTGCCTTTTGAGAGTAATGTTTTTATCTTTATTCTATACTCAGCGTGACAAAGAAGCTGGCGTTGCCGCGTCGGATGAGCAGCATGACGCTTTTCTTCTGCGCCGCTTTGGCGATTTCCTGATTGTACTCTTTCATGGAGCTTACTTTAATTCTGTTGACCTGCACAATGATATCCTGCGGCTGAATGCCTACTTCATCGGCAGGAGAGCCGGGTTCAACACCGGCGACCATCACGCCGGCATTTTGCGGAACGCCGAGCTGCCGGGCCATCTCCGGAGTAATATCCCGCGCGGCAATACCAAAATGCCCGGCCGTGCCTTTTGTCGGCGCTGTTGCTTCCGCCGTGTCTTTTCGTTCGGCCACCACTACCCGGAATGTCATTTCGCGCCCGTCACGCAGCACTTTAATGGCCGCTCTTTCTCCTACCTGCATTCCGGCGATGGTCAAAAGCAGTGTGTGCGTGTCTTTAATTTCTTTGCCGTTGATTTCGATGATAATGTCACCAACTTTAATTCCCGCCTTGTCCGCCGGATCGTCTTTGAACACGTCGGAAACCAATGCCCCGGTGCGGTCTTTAAGGTTCATATTTTTGGCGATATCTTCGGTAATATCCTGCACGGAAATTCCCAGCCAGCCGCGGGTGACGCGGCCTTTTGATTTCAGATCGGATAAAATTGACTTGGCCATGTTGATGGGAATGGCAAAACCGATGCCCTGTCCCTGCGCTACGATGGCCGTGTTGATGCCGATTACCTTTCCTTCCATATTGAAAAGAGGGCCACCGCTGTTGCCGGGATTAATCGAAGCGTCAGTCTGAATGAAGTTATCATAAGGGCCGGCGCCGATGACACGGCCTTTGGCGCTTACAATGCCCGCGGTTACGGTCGCTTCCAGGCCGAAAGGATTGCCGATCGCGATTACCCATTCACCGACTCTTACCTGATCAGAATCGCCGATTTCCACCACCGGCAGGCTGTTGCGCGGTTTTATTTTGATCAAAGCGATATCTGTTTTGGGATCGGTGCCCACCACTTTCGCTTCATATTCACGGTTATCGGAGACCTTGACAACTATTTTATCCGCTTTTTCCACCACGTGATTGTTGGTGAAAATGTAGCCGTCGTTGCTGATAATGAAACCGGAGCCCAGGCTGCGCTGTTTGAATTCGCGCTGAGGGATGTCGCCGAAAAAGCGGTCGAAAAAGTCATCGCCAAAAGGCCCGCCGCCAAAAGGAGAACGTCCGAAGGGAGAAGCAAAACCTTTGGTTGTTTTCGTGGTGCTGATATTCACCACCGCGGGTTTGACGCGCTCGGCCAAATCCGAAAAAGAGAGAGGTACTTTAGCGGTATCGCCGGAAGCGAATGGCGAACTGGCTGCGGCCTGCGGAATGTCGGGAAGGGGCGAAGAGATAAAAGACGAGCGCAAAACTTCAATCAGAGAAACGATAAAAAAGGCGATTAAAAACGCCAGTAAAAACATGAAAAAGGTTTTGCGGTTTTGGTTTTTCATAAAGTCCTCCGATTATGTGGCGCCGTGTTAAGGGCAGCTGTTGAATTTTTTTGGCTAAATATAACGATTGACTCTTTTTTGTCAACGGAAATCGGGCCGTGATGGTTTGAAGTCCCGGCAATCATGTGTTAATATCAGGCATACCGGTTACAGAAAGACGCCGATGAGTATTTCCGAAAAAATAGGCAATTACATATCCGGGCGGATACAGGCATTGGCACGGATGATTTTTTTTGCCGTAAAGGTTTTCCGCCGCGTTATGACGCCCGCCACCTACAACAGCGCCACGCGCACGGTATTGATCAATCAGATTTATTTCACTTCCGTGCAGATTCTGCCGGCCTTTCTTCTTGTTTCGGCTGTTGTCGGCTCTCTTTTTATCGGCGTTGTGTTTCAGGCATTGAAGAACTTGGGGTTGGTTTCGCTTTTGGGCAATGTGCTGATGGGACTGATTGTCACGGAACTTTCGCCTTTTTTCACGGTGCTTTTGATTACGTTGCGTTCGGGCGCCGCCATCAACGCGGAAATAGCCGCGATGCAGGTAAACCGGGAAATAAAAGCCCTGGAAGTGTTCCGCATTGATATCATCGATTACCTTTTGGCGCCACGGGTGGTCAACGGCATTATTTCTGTTGTGCTTTTGAGCTTTCTTTTTTCGATTGTCCTGATGACCAGCGGCATTTTGTTTTCGCGGGTTATTTTCGGCATCAGCACGGATGTCTACGTCAATATCCTGTTAAACTCGACAAATTTTTCTGATATAGTTGTGGCGCTCTTAAAATGCGCCGCGTTTGGTTTTTTTATTACGCTGATACCCATTTATTCCGGCCTGCAGGCAACGCATGAACTAACAAGTATTCCTATTGTCGTTTCCCGCGGTATGGTAAGGGTTTTCGCGGCAATTCTTGTTATTGAGGTGCTGTCATTACTGATAAGATTACTGTGACATTCTTTGCGGGCGAGGAAGCGCTGGATAAAGCGCTGCGCCGATTCATGCGCGCGCGTCCCCGCCACGCCGCGCCGGTGAGCGCCGCTATTCCTTTGATTTCCAATCAGGAGGCGTGGCTCAATATCGCCCTAATTAAACAATATCATGAAAATATGCCCGTGGAGGAATCCCGAAACATGGTTTTCGGTTTATTGCGGGATCTGGGGCTGGAAAAAATCGCCGAGAAACGCAATCCGGCGCTGGGTGAGGAGGAACGGTTTTACGTGATGCTTTTGCGCGCCGCGATGGTGGAAAGGGCGGCCATTGTGATTGACCGGCCTTTTAAAATGCTGCCGCAGTTGAAAAATTTTAGCGCGGTGATGACGGCACTCAAAACTATAGACGGCCTGTACGCGAGCTGCGATATTTATGACTATGATTGGATGAAAGATAAATACGGTGCGCTATGCCGATAAGTCGCGAATATAAGGTGGGCGTTTTTGTCATCGGCACGGCAGTGATTATCCTGCTGGCGCTGCTTTTTCTTGCCGTGCAGAAAGGTTTTTTCCAGACCAGCCATACCTATACTCTTTCGTGCCGCACGGGCGACGGCCTGGCGGTGGGCATGCCGGTGGTGTTTTCCGGTTTTGATATCGGCCGCGTGCATTCGCTGGAGCTCGATGACAAAGGAGCGGTGCTGATTAAAATCAGAGTTCCCGATAAGCATGCCAAGTGGATCAGGCAGGACAGCTTTTTTGTGCTCTACCGGCCTTTGATCGGCGCGGCGCGCATCGTCGTCAACACGGATCATCTGGAGAGCCCGCCGCTTGCGGAAGATAAAATCGCCGAAGTGTATGTGGTCAATGACATCAACGACGCCATTGAAAAGATCCAACCGCTTCTGGAAACGATTGAGCGCCTCAGCCGCCGCATCGACAGCATGGCGGCAAAAACCGACGAGCAGGTTTTCGGCCGGGAAGGCACGCTGCCCCAGCTTAATAAAATCCTCAAGGACGCCGCGGGTAAACTAGAAAAATTGGAAACAACCGTCGATAACTTAAACAAGATCAGCAAAGACGCGGCGGAAGGCACGCAGGACCTGGGCGCGCTGCGCGCCGATATTGATGAAGTGGCGCAGACGCTCAACAAAGTATCCCGAGACATCGACGCCCTGCTGTACAAACAGAAAAAGCCGGAGATTAAACTGCCATGAGAAAAACCCTGTTGACCTTTACCCTGATTTTTATCTGCGCCTGCGCGACAACGACCACACAGGTTCCCGAATGGAAAGAGACAGCTTTTCGCGACATTGAAAATTATAAAAAAAGTTTTCTTACCGGCAAACAAAACGCCGCCGATGTCCAGTTCAACCGCGCCCGGGAAGCCATCGCTTCCGGCAATAATCTGAATCTGCTGGCCAAACTTTATCTGACCAAATACGCGCTGCAGAGAGCCGCGCTGGAAGATTTTAACGACGGCGAATTTCTGCGCATCAACCGCCTCCATCCGGTCAGTGCGAATCTTGCCTACTATAATTTTCTTATGGGCTCCGTTAACGCGAAGGACGCCAATTTTCTTCCTGACCAGTATGCTGGTCTTATCAAACCGCTGCGCAACAAAGATGCCGCCAAAGGCCTGGAGGAACTTTTAGCGATTGACGATCCGCTTTCGCGTTTGATTGCCTGCGGTGTCTGGGTAAAGCACGCGCCGTATGACGATTATATTCTGAAGCTGGGCGTCAACACGGCCGCGGAACAAGGCTGGAAGAAACCTCTTTGGGCTTACCTCAACGCGCTGCAAAAATATTATTTCCAGACGGGCGAAACCGCCAAGGCCAACGAAGCTAAAGAATGGCTGGAGTTATTAAAAAGGTAAAGCGGGCACAACATCGTAAACTGTAAATATTTAATATAATTAGGAATAATTAGATTAATCGCTGAACAATAAATCTCTGTCCGAACCTGTTTTTACTCATGGCGAAAAAGAAACAAAGCTGGCGTTGTATCGAATTTAGTCTGCTGCTTAAGTTTATACGCGGGAGTGAAAAGGTTAATATCATTCAGACGGATGAATAATGGAGCCGAAAAACATACCGCAAGGGCGCCTCTACAAAGACCTGGCCTATTTATTTGAGTTGGTCACGCCCCGCGAAGATTACGCCGAGGAAGCGGCGCAGTGGCTGGCGATACTGTGCGGCAAGCTCGGTCCCGGGAAACACAATATTCTGGAGCTGGGCGTGGGCGCCGGGCATAATGTTTCTTACCTGACCGATGATTTTGAAGTAACCGCGGCGGATGCGTCGGAGGAAATGCTGAAATTATGCAGAAACGTTAATCCCGGCGTGGAACTCCACATGGGCGATATGCGCGACATTAGACTGCATAAACAATTTGACGCGGTTCTGATTCACGACGCCATTGTTTATATGCTCTCTCAAGACGACCTTGCGCGCGTGTTTGCCACGGCCGCGAGGCACCTCAAGCCGGGGGGAATTTTTATCACCGGCCCGGATTATTATCGTGACACATTTTCCGGGCCGCGCGTGGAGTATTTCACCCGTTCTGATAGCGCGCGTGAGCTGACTTATATTGAATACGTCTACGACCCGGATCCCTCCGACACCACCATGGAAATTATTTTTACCTTTTTTATCCGTGAAAAAGGGCAACTGCGCATTGAACATGACCGGCACATAACCGGCTTGTTTCCGAGGGCTTCCTGGATTAAACTCATGGAAAAAGCGGGCTTCGCGGTTGAGCCAAAAATAATTACATCCGCAGGCGTGCCTCACGAGTTGCTGGTGGGCACATTAAGGGGAAACTAAAAGATAATCCTACAATCCGGGGTTTAATCGGGAAATATGATACAATAAGGAAGAGGAATTTATAGTTATGGAAATGCACTTTGATATAACAATGGCCGGCAATAAAAAGGTGGACGCGCGCTTCCGCGGGTTTACCGTGCATACCGATCAGCCTGTAAGCGACGGCGGGGACAATACCGCGCCTGCGGCTTTTGAGCTCTTTCTGGCTTCCATCGGCGCGTGCGCCGGTTTTTTTATTGTTTCATTTTGCCAGTCGCGCAATATTCCCACGGACAACATTAAAATCAGCCAGACCGCGTTCCGCAACGACAAAACGCACATGGTGGAAAAGGTGACGCTTAAGATTGAGCTGCCGCCGGACTTTCCAGAAAAATACAAAAAGGCCTTAATCAAAACCGCGGATTCATGCACGGTCAAAAAACACCTGGTTAATCCGCCGCAAATTGAGATATCCGCGAGGTGATTAAAAGATAAAAAATTAAACAGGGAAAGGAGACAAAGATGAAACTCAAAACAAAAGATGGGGGATGGAATCCCTACTTTGCCGGCGCGCTGGTCGGCATTCTGGCCATCGCTTCGGTCTACGCCACAACAATGCTCATGGGCAAAACCAACTACATCGGCGCGTCCACTACTTTTGTCCGCGCCGTCGGTTTTGTGGAACAGGTTTTCGCTTCAGAGCGCGTGGCACAAAACGCCTATTTCGCCGCCACCAAAATCAAGGTGGACTGGCAGTTCATGCTCGTGATCGGCATATTTCTGGGCGCGCTGATTTCTTCTTTGACCGATAAGAGCTTTAAGCTGGAAAAAGTACCGCCAATCTGGAAGGAGCGATTCGGCTCGTCGGTGACCAAAAGAGCCGTGGGTGCGTTTTTGGGCGGCATCGTCGCGATGATCGGCGCGCGCCTGGCGGACGGCTGCCCCAGCGGCCACGGGTTGAGCGGCGTTATGCAGTTATCGGTGAGCTCCTTTGTCGCGCTCGGTTTGTTTTTTGTTGCCGGCGTCGTGGTTGCCGCGCTGGTTTATAAAAGGAGGGCGTCATGAGTATCGATCAAATTCTGGGTTTGATAACCGGTATCGTTTTCGGATTCCTGCTGCAAAAAGGCAGGGTAATCCGCTTTGAAAAGCAGGTGGGCGCGCTTTTGCTCCAAGACATGACCATCTTCAAATTCATGCTCTCGGCGATCATGGTCGGCATGGTAGGCGTATATATTCTCTTCGATATGGGAATTACCACACTCAGCCACAAGCCGATGAACGTCGGCGCGGTGGTGATCGGCGGGATTTTGTTTGGGTTCGGTTGGGCGGTAATGGGTTTTTGCCCCGGTACGTCATCCGCCGCCTTGGGCGAAGGCCGCATCCACGCTTTGTTTGCCATGTTAGGGATGCTCGTCGGCGCGGCGATATTTGCCGAGCTTTATCCTTTTTTCAGCTCCACCGTGATGGCGTGGCAGGACTTCGGCAAAATCGGCATGCAGGATGCCCTTGGAATATCACACTGGGTAATCATCCCCATGTTCTGGGCGGTGGTGATTGGCCTGTTCTTCCTGTTCGAGAAAAAGGGGTTGTAATAAATTTGTTTTTGATTCCAATCCACCGGTTAATGCCGGTGGATTGGAAGTTGTTCTTTATATCATCTCTAATTTTACAAGGGCTTTTAACTCTTTGTAAAAAAGTTACTATTACATATTTTAGATATACTTGTAATAAATAGCATAATGCTTTAATGATAGCAATTGAGGCAACTTAGTATGAGCGAACTCTATCGTCAATTTCATTTTCGATATTGCAATAACGGTCACCTGATTTATTCAGGTAGCGGACCTGTGACACAAAACAATTGTAATAAGTGTGGTCAGCCATTATTATCTAATTGTGGAAACTGTAATGCGCAGATACCCAGTACTTTTCGTTCAATGGTTTATCTAACTAATAGTCAACCAATACATTTCCCTAGGCGGCCCGATTTCTGCGTATCTTGTGGTCAAGCATACCCGTGGGCGTCTCTAGAGGAGCTACATAATGATAGGAAGGACTTTTGGGATATAATTCATCCTTCGGTTGAAAAAGCAGCAAGAAAACGACTCGAAAATGGACATTATTCCGATGCTGTTGAGGCTGCTATGAAAGCACTTATCGTCACTGTCAAAACAATTTATCGTGAAAAAGCAAATGAAGAGTTGGACGGTGTAGCATTAATGAGAAAAGCTTTCTCGCCACAGCGTCCAACCATTATTTTAGAAAACCAAGATTCTCAAATTGGTAGAGACATTCAGCAAGGCTATATGGATTTATTTGCAGGCGCGATAGCTGGTATCAGAAACCCTAAAGCACATGATGTAATTGAGATTGATGAAAAAAGAGCAATTCATCACCTGTTTTTAGCAAGCCTACTTTTTTACAAACTTGATGAAAGACCGAAGTAACTTAAATAAATTTCTTTGTAATATTCAAGACAATAAATGAACCTGGATTGCCGGGCAAGTGAACCCGGCAATGACAGACTTGCTTGAAATTATAAATAATCCTTAAACACCGCGCCCGTCGATGCCGACGTAACCATCTTCGCATAGCGCGCCAGATAGCCGGTGGTAGTTGCCGGTTTTTTTATCTTCAGCGCTTTCCGGCGTTTCTCCAATTCCTTGTCGTTAACTTTCAGCGTCAGTGTTTTTTCCGGAATGTTGATGGAGATAATATCTCCTTCTTTGACCAGCGCGATCGGGC
>Ga0209506_1001649_pt1 | contig 22360 bp, 20 predicted proteins | sample AD_JPNHG2_MetaG_FD_184409 | JGI IMG/M metagenome (GOLD analysis project Ga0209506, IMG submission 184409) | Active sludge microbial communities of municipal wastewater-treating anaerobic digesters from Japan - AD_JPNHG2_MetaG (SPAdes) (version 2) | ecosystem: Engineered > Bioreactor > Anaerobic...
CTATCATGGCTCACCCCTATCACTGGGATGTGATTGGCTGGATGAGTGACATTCTGGGCTGGCGACCTGATGAGATCAAACAATATTATCAAACTTATTATGCTCCTAACAATGCTGTCCTGGTGGTGGTCGGTGATTTTGAGAGTTCAAAACTCATGGAGTTAATAAAGAAATATTATGGCCAGATTCCCGCCCAGTCTCCCCCGCCGCCCATCATTACAGTCGAACCTCCTCAGCAGGGACGCAAGGAAGTGGTGGTCAGAAAAGAAGCCCAGACTCCGTCCTTCATGGTGGTTTATCATGGCCCGGCCTGTACCAGCCCGGATTTCTTTGCTCTGTCCATTCTGCAGAAGCCGCTGGTCGAGGGCGAAAGCAGCCGTCTCTACCGGCGCCTGGTTCGGCAGGAGCAGCTGGCCCTGTCAGTGTCCGGTGGCATTGAAGAAAAAATTGATCCTTTTCTCTTTATGATCGAGGTCAAGCCGCGACCTGGTGTGGATCTGACCAGAATCGAAAAGATAATTGATGAGGAACTGGCTAAGATAATCCAGGAAGGGTTGAGCGAAACCGAGTTTGAAAAGGCCCGTAATATTGGCCTGAGCAGTTTCTATTTCGGCCTGCAGACCAACTCCGGTAAGGCCAATATGCTCGGGGCGATGGAAATGCTTTACGGCAGTTATGAGCGCCTTTTCACCTATATCGATAGCTATCTGGCCGTCAAACGGGAAGACATTCCCTCGGTGGCCAGGAAATACTTTAATGACCTGAATAAAACCGTCGGTTACCTGCTACCCGAAGGAGGCCAGAGATGAGCAAGTTTTTAACTGTCCTGACCATCGTCTTATTACTGATACCAGCTATGTTATTTTCGACTGAAAGATTACCCAGACCGGAAAAGATTACCCTGAACAACGGGCTGGTTGTTTATTATTTGCAAAATCCAGAGTTGCCTCTGGTGAGTTTCAGGCTGCTCATCAAAGGAGCAGGCAGCGCTTTCGAACCTGACGGGCTCGATGGCCTGGCCAATTTCACTGCTGATATGTTGCTCAAAGGAACGAGCACGATGACGGCGGAAGAGATAGCCGAAGCTCTTGATTTCATGGGCGCCAGATTAAGTTTTACTGCAGTCGAAGAATATGCCAGTGGAGGTGGCGAATGCCTGTCTCAATTCCTGCCCAGGTTGTTACATATCGCTGCTGATTGTCTGAGCTCTCCTGCCTTTAATGAGGACGAATATAAAAAGGAGTTGTCGAGAAAAGTTGATACGCTGAAGGCGGTTAAGGATAATCCAGGCCGGGCTCTGCGTCAGTATTTTAAAAAGGCCTATTTCGGGCAGCATCCCTTTGGCCATATTTCTCTTGGCACTGATTCTTCCCTGGCCAGGATGTCCCTCCCGGAACTCAAGAAATTCCACTCTCAAAGATATAGACCGGATATGACCATGATGGCTCTCGTTGGCGACGTCAAGCGAGAGGACCTGGTCAAACTTTTAAATGAGACCATCGGCCGCTGGCCGAAAGCAGCTGGGCCAGCACCTGCAGCCAGTATTCCCCCTCTGCCTTCCCCGGTCGGTCAAAAACTCGTCCTGGTGGACAAGCCGGACGCCACTCAAGCTTACTTCGCCCTGGGCTCTCCCGGATTTCCTCAAAAAGATAAAATAGTTGTGCCGGCCACCATCATGAATACTCTGTGGGGCGGGCGTTTTACTTCCTGGTTAAGCACCGAGCTCCGGATCAAACGCGGCCTGACCTACGGAGCAAGCAGCAGCTTTCAATCATGGAAAAACGGCGGTTTGTTTATGGCCAGCTCTTATACCAGGAATGAAAAAATTGGCGAAATGCTGGATATCACCTTCGAGCTGCTGAAGAAAGCCAGGAGCCAGGGCTTTTCAGCGGAAGAAATTGAAAGCGCCAAAAATTATATTATTGGCCAATTTCCCGAGACCCTGGAAACCAACGGAAGCAAGGCCAGTGCCTACCTTCGCCTTATCTATTATGACCTCGGCTTTGATTACTTCGACCGTTACCTGGCCGATATCCAGGCAGCCAGTCCAAAGGAGATCAAGCAGGCCGCTATTAAACTCCTACCAGAAAAAAATTACACCCTGGTCGTTGTGGGTAAAGCCAGCGAGGTTAAAAAACAGCTGGGGAAATACGGCCGGTGGGAGGAAAAAAAGATAACTGACCCTGATTTCTAAAGATCATCGCCCGGTTGTCCACAGTTATGGTGGCTCGGCGAGATGGCAAGCTAATTAGATATAACTGTTAGTCAGATATCTGGTGTATTTTACCTAATTTATAACATCCGGAGCTTCTCGGATTTAACCTCTGAGAGCCGCAATCTCAGGCTTTTTTCCTGGAGCCTGCTCTGGCCAGGAGCCGCTGACGGGTATAGGCAATAAGACCGCCTGCATCAATAATCGCCTGCCTGGCTTTCGGCAGTGCTTCAACTTTAAATTCCTTACCGGAAGTTTTATTAATGATCTTATCCGGTAGGATTTCCAGTTCGTCACCTTCTTCGGCCTCAATCTCCGGGCAAACCACCAGGCGCAGACCTAAATTAATGGCGTTTTGCATAAAAATCCTGGCAAAATTCTTAGCGACAACGATTAAATCATAGCCTTTGAGGCAGGAAGCAGCCTGTTCCCGGGATGAGCCGCAGCCAAAATTTTTGCCAGCAACAATCACACTTCCGGCTGGAATCTGACCGCTTTTCAATTTTGAGTTAAACTCGGGCAGATCAGCAAAAGCATATTGAGGCGTCTCGGAAGGCAGCACCGTTGCCATATATCTTCCCGGATAAATGATATCAGTTGAAATATCGTCTCCCAGTTTAAGAACGACCTTGGCCATGTTATTTACCTCCTTTTCTGGGATCAGTGATATAACCGGTCAGGGCCGAAGCCGCCGCTACAGCCGGTGAACAGAGATAGACTTCAGCTTTGGGGTTGCCCATCCGGCCTTTGAAATTGCGGTTGGTGGTAGAAAGTGCTACCTCTCCATCGCCCAGGGCTCCCTCATGCACACCCAGACAGCAACCGCAACCGGGATTCATCACCACCGCCCCGGCTTTAACCAGATCGGCCAGATAACCAAGCTGAAGAGCCTGTTGATAGATGCGGAAAGAAGCCGGGAAAACCAGCATTCTTGTTCCTCTGGCTATCTTTTTGCCCTTGAGAAGGCGGGCAGCCACGGCCAGGTCATCCAGGCGGCCGTTAGTGCAGGAACCGATGACAATCTGGTCAACCTTAACCCGCCCGACCTGACTGACCGGCTTGACATTATCTACGGTGTGAGGACAGGCCACCATTGGCTCGATCTCAGATACATTTATCTCAATCACCTGGTCATATTCAGCCTCAGGATCAGGTCCAAAGATGTCGATTGGACCTTTGACCTTCGCTTCTTCTCTAAGATAACGGAGAGTTTCCTCATCAGGCGGGAAAATACCAGAAGTAGCTCCAGCTTCGACTGACATGTTGGCTACAGTCAGGCGCCCCGAGGTGGGCATCTTCTGGATGGTCGGGCCATGATATTCGAGGACCTTGAAATTGGCTCCCTCTGCTGAAATCTTACCGATCAGGTACAGAATAAAATCCTTGGGAAGCACATAACGCCCGAATTTCCCTTTAGCCACAACTTTGATCGTCTTCGGTACTTCCACGTTAAGAACCCGGCCCAGGGCCCAGACTGAGGCCATTTCCGTCGCCCCGATACCAAAGCTGAAAGCTCCCAGAGCACCATGACTGGTCGTGTGGCTATCCGTCCCGACGACCACTGTCCCGGGCAAAACATAGCCGTTTTCAGGTAAAATCTGGTGGCAGATGCCGCCTTCGTCGCCGCGAATATCATGGAACTTTTTAATTTTCTGAGCAGCCACAAATTCTCGTATTTTCTTCTGATTGGTGGCCGTTTTAGCACTCTCTGCCGGGACACGATGATCCAGAATTATGGCAATTTTATCCGGGTCCCAGACTTTTGGTTTAAGACCTGTATCTTTATAAATCTCCAGAAACTGGTTGATGACCAGGGCCGCATTTTCATGCGACATGGCCAGACTGACTTTTGGCTCGACAACATCGCCGGCCTTAACCGCCTTTTGACCGGTTGCCCGGGCCAGAATTTTTTCGACCATTGTCATTGCCATGATACCGTCACCTCCTTTATTAATTAGCCATTACCTGTGAATTATTAATTATGAACAGAAGCTTTCCAGTAATTTAGCTTTGTTTATATTATAACCCAATTGGCTGCCTCCGACTCCTCTTTAATTTAAGACCCGGAGTCTGAGGCAAGCCGCAGCTCTCCTGAGTGCCGCCGGTTCAGACCCGATTAAACTTTCACTGACTGCCGGACTCCCCGGATCGCTTCCGTTCAGACTACCACTGATTTTATTTTTATTTTTACTGGCCGTATTTGCTTTGAACTTTTTCTTTGGGTAGAAATTCTTCTTCCAGTTGCCGATAATCCTTCAGACCAACAAAAGTCGTGTAGTCTTCGAAAGAGCTTAACCAGTTAGTCTGTCCGGCCAGAATACCGGTCGGCGAATTTTTCAGAGCGGTGAAGAACTCCATCAGAGCTTTGTGCATCACCATGATAGAAGCCACCGGAATTGATACCCGCCCGATGCCCATCTTGGCCAGTTCAGGAATCGGCACCAGCTCGGTTTTGACACCGGTCACCCCATCCATCAGGTTAACTGACAGCGGCCCCTTAATTTCTCTGGCTGCTCTCTCAATATCGGCTCGGGACTTGATGCCATCAATAAAGACCAGATCGGCTCCGGCTTCAAGATACAGCTGGCAGCGCCGAATAGCTTCATCCAGACCATAGACAGCAAAGGCATCTGTCCGGGCATTGATGACAAAATCGCGGTCGAGTCTATCCCTCACCCGCGCACAGGCTTTAATTTTCCCAATCATTTCCTCAGCTGAAATGACCTCTTTGCCAGCCATATGTCCGCAGCGCTTGGGGAAAACCTGATCCTCGATATTCATTCCGGCTGCCCCGATGGTAATCACCCGTTCAGTCACCCAGGCGGCATTAACGGCGTTACCCCCGCCAGTATCCAGATCAGCCATGACCGGGATGTTAACTGCCTGAACAATATTCCAGGTAAGATCGATGATGTCCTTCATCTGAACCAGACCGACATCCGGTTTGGCCAGAAGAGAGCCAGCCAGGCCAAAGCCTGAAACCTGAGTAGCTTCAAAACCACATTTCTCAATTATTCTGGCACTCAAAGCATCATGGCACCCCGGGACAACTACCGCCCGCCGTTCCATAATTGCTTTTCTTAAGATTGCTGTCTTCTTCATGCCTGACTCCTTTGGTTATAAAATTTTTTTAATTATAATCTTAAACCTCTCCTTTTTCCATGAAATCGGGCCTGGCCAGAATTTTTTTGTTTATTATCAGCAACTTATAAGGTGAAGTTAAAAAATTCTAATTTCCTTTCCCCCTTCCTGGCAGCAGGTACCATGGGACGGAAAAGAAAATAATAGACGAGCACATTGAGTGTTTCCCTGACTTCCCCAACAGATATTTTTGATTGTCCTTTTTGCCGGTTGACAAAAGTGATGGGCACTTCGGCCACCCTGGCTCCAGCCTTTTCAAGATAATAGAGGACTTCTAAATGAGCCGAATAGCCCCTGGCTCTTAACTTTTCCAGCGGGACAATCTTCAGAACGTCAGTCTGGTAGGCGCGGAAGGCTCCGGTACAGTCCTTAGTTTTTAACCCCATTAACCTCCTGGCCAGAAAATTGGCGGTCCAGCTGTTTATCTTTCTGGTCAGCGTCCAGCCTTCCGTTTGCCCTCCCCTGACATAGCGGGAGCCAATAACCACATCAGCCACCTGGAGTTTATTGAGCATAATCGGAATGGCCTCCGGCCGATGAGAAAAATCGGCGTCCATGGTGACCAGCTGCCGGTAGCCATGCTTCATGGCCCATTTAAAAGCTTCCCGGTGAGCTGTGCCCAGACCAAGTTTCCCTGGCCGATGCAGAACAAAGAGCCGCTCTTTATACTTTTCACTCAAGTTGTCAGCCAGTTCGCCCGTCCCATCCGGCGAATTATCATCGACTACCAGTGCATCGACCGCCGGCTCCAGATTCAGCACCTTTTCCACCAGGAACTCTATATTTTCTGATTCGTTATAAGTCGGGATTATCACCACTCCCTGATTTTTCACCTGAATATTCTATCAGAACCGCTGCCGGGCGGCAAAAGTCTCTTTCTTTTGATTGAGCCTTAAGCTATACTTGTTTTTCAATCTTAGCCAGAAATATCTCTTCCTGGCCGGAGGAAACAATGCCAGAAAACCGCTCCGACTTAATTTTGAGATTATTTGAGGAAAGCAATGCCCTGCTCAGGGGCCATTTTAAATTGACCTCGGGCAAACATTCCGAATGGTATTTTGAAAAAATAAAGCTCATCGAACGGCCTATTGTTCTGGAAAAAATCATTGACCTGCTGGTCGAAAAAATTAAAGATGATCACCTTGATTTTGATTACGTCGTCTCGCCCGCCTATGGTGGTATTGCTATCGGTTTCTTAACCGCCCTTAAACTTAATAAATTCTTCGCCTTCAGCCAGAGAGTTGAAGAAAAAATGACTATCCGCTCCGGCTTTTCCGGACTGGATAAATCAAAAGCCATCATTGTTGAAGATATCGTCACGACCGGTGGTTCTGTTCTGGAAGTTATTGAGTGCCTCCGTCAGAAAGAAGTCAAAGTGGCCGGGATTTACTGTCTGGTAGACCGAAGTGGTGGCGAGGTCCTTTTCGCTGGCCAGCCGGCCACCAGTCTGCTGTCACTTAAAGTTGAGGCGTTTGAGCCGGAGAACTGCCCTCTCTGCCAGCAGAACCTCCCTCTCATCAAGCCTGGAGCCTCGGACAAGAAATGAAGGTCATCCTGGCTTCGGAATCTCCAAGAAGAAGTCACCTTCTCCAGAGAATTTTTAAAAATTTCACGGTTGTCCCCAGTGGCCTGGATGAAAGAAAAATTAACGGACAGGACCCGCTGGACTACGCCCTCAAGACAGCCGAAGCTAAAGCCCGAGCCGTTGGAGAAAAATATCCTGACGATCTGGTCATTGCTGCCGACACGGTGGTGACCATTGATGGCCTGGTCCTGGGTAAACCAGCCAGCCGGCAGGAAGCCCGGGAAATGCTGGAGAGGCTCTCTGGCCGCAGGCATCAGGTAATTACCGCCCTTGTGCTTTTCTGCCAGAATAAGCAAAAACTCCTGAGCGATCATGAAATAACCGAAGTTGCCTTCAAGCCCCTGCCTTCAGAAGATATCGAAACCTATCTGGCCCTGAACACCTATGCCGATAAAGCTGGAGCCTATGCCCTGCAGGACGTCAAAGATAAGTTCCTGGAAGAAATCAACGGTGATTACTATAACGTGGTCGGCCTGCCGCTCAACAAGCTTCGTCAACTTCTCCGGCAATTTTTTGAAGAGCGGTTGACAGGTGAAGTCACCGGTTTTCTACTACCGGCAGGACTGGGCGTAATCGAAGCAACTAACGGTGAGACTTATCAGGTGGCCGGGGCTTATCCCGGGGACCAGGTAGAGATTGCCTATCAGCCCGGCCGGGGAAAAGTCCATCAGGCCCGTCTCCTTTCAATTCTCCGTCCGTCGCCAGCCAGAAGACTGGCTCCCTGTCCTCATTTTGGTCGGTGCGGCGGCTGCAGTTTTCAGGATCTGGCCTATGAGGAACAGCTCCGCCAGAAAAAAAATTATCTGACGGGCGTATTAAAAAATTATTTCCCGGCCGACTACCGCTATCTGGAAATAAAAGAAGTCAGACCTTCGCCCGGCGAGTATTACTATCGGAATAAGATGGAATTTTCCTTCGGTCAATCGGGAAGGGAAATTTATCTAGGCTTAAGAGAAAAAACCAGAACAAAAACCCACCAGCGACAGAAGAATGTGGTGAGGCTCGACCGCTGTCTGATCTCCACCCCCCTGGTCGAACAACTTTTTCCACTCTTCCAGCAGCTGGCCGAAGAATCGGGGCTCCCTGCTTTTGACCTCAAGACCAACCAGGGATTCTTCCGCCATCTGGTTATTCGTGAAGGGAAAACCAGTGGCGATTTAATGTTGAGCCTTATTACGACCAGTCAGGCCGAGATCAACCTGCAGGAGTTTTGTCTCCAGTTGACCCGAGCTTTCCCCGGCTTGCGGAGTTTCTGGTGGGTAGAGAATAACCGAACGGCTGACGTTGTCACCTATGAAAAACCCCACCTGATCTACGGACAGGAAGCGATTGAAGATACCCTTCTCGGGCTGCGCTTTAAGATTCATCAATCCTCTTTCTTTCAGACCAATCCCCGGGCCGCTGAGCTGGTCTACGAGCGGCTGGCCGAAGAAGCCAGAAGGCTCAGAGCTCAATCGGCACTTGGACTTTACTGTGGCTCCGGGGCAATTGAAATCTGTCTCAGCCGGGTGGTCGGTGAGGTAGTCGGAGTTGATTGGGATGAGGCCAATATCAGGACGGCCAATGAAAATGCTGTCCTGAACGGGGTCAAAAACGCCAGATTTATCTCCAGCCCGATAGAAGCAGCTCTGACCGAAATTAGCCGGGGCTCCTTCGACCTGTTGATTATCGATCCACCGCGGGCCGGGGTCAGCCCCCGTGGCTTGAAACAGATTATTTCTCTTCAGATTCCAAATTTATTTTATGTTTCCTGTAATCCTGAAACGCTGGCCAGAGACCTCGAGCATCTCCTGGCGAGTGGCTATAAATTAGAGAATATAACACCGGTTGATTTCTTTCCGCATACCGCTCACCTGGAAGTAATTGCCATCCTGAGCCGCTAAAGAGCCAGAACCAGGTGAGGTTTTTGTTGCCAGATTCAATCGCCCGGCGCGGGGGCTATTAATAAAGTTGATTATAATTAATTCCGCTTTTCGCCACCGGTTGATCAACCTCAACCAGTACGTCCTATTAAGCCCCCCTTTAAGACATAAAAAAGCTGCCGGCCAGTTTCTTTATTTAGTCTGAGTCGTCAGGAAGACAGGCAGAGTCATCTGCTTGATCTGGTCCATGATCTCTTCGATTTCGTCAATATGCGCATCTTCATCCTGGAGGATCTTTTCCAGCAATTCCCTGGTAGCATAATCGCCAACTTCACCGGCCAGTTTTATGGCAGCGTTATAAGATTTAATGGCATCAAACTCAGCCTTATGATCAAATTCCATCATCTGCGGAACTTCACTACCAATTGAAATCTTCTTCAGCTCGGAGACAATAGGCCTGCCCTCCAGAAAAAGGATGCGGCCAATCAGGCTTTCGGCATGTTTCATTTCCTGAATAGCTCTTTTTTCAATCGTTTCATGAAGTCTGGCATAACCCCAGCTAGCGCACATCTCTGAATGAACCATGTACTGATTAACAGCTGTGATTTCGTCGGCCAGAAGGGAATTAAGAACCTCGATTAGCTTGCTATCACCTTTCATCTTTACCTCCTCATATCCCATGATTTTTCTTTATTTTAGCCTATAACTCACCATCTTGCAAATTGTTAGCATTTTCTGGGCATTTCCTCTAAAATTATTTTTAAATGATAAAAGCCAGACCGGAAGATTTCATCGTCGAGGAGATAGCCTCGCTGCCTTTGGTCGACAGAGGAGAGTTCCGGGTTTATCAGCTGACCAAAAAGAACTGGACCACGCCTGACCTCGTCCATTTCCTGGCGAAATATCTGTCCATTTCGCCCAAGGCCATCGCCTATGGAGGGAAAAAAGACAAGCACGGCCTGACCACTCAGTACATCACTATTCGGAGTCAAAAGGATTTCAGCCTGGAAGAACCCAATTTTTCCCTCAAATCAGTGGGCTTCATGCGCCGCCCGATGAGCCCGGCTCTCATTGAAGGCAATCGCTTCCGTATCACCATCCGTCAGTTGAAAGCCATTGAACCATTGCTGGAAAACCTGCAGGAGGTAGAAACCTATGGCTTCCCTAATTTTTTTGACGACCAGCGTTTTCGCGGGACCAATCAGGAACTTGGTTTTTTTGCCGATCGGGTTCTCAGAGGTCACTACAACGGAGCCCTGCAGATTTTCCTTCAGTCGCAGAATATCAAGGCTGCTGACAGAAAGAATAAGGAAAGAATAGCTCAAATTATCGCCAGCTGGAGAAACTGGGAAAAGTGCCTGGAGCTGGCCCAGGGATTGACCGAAAAAAGGATTTTCAGAACTCTTCTCCTTCGCCCCGATGATTATCTGGCTGCTCTCGAAAAAATCCCGCGCGAAGAGATTTCCATGGCTTATGCTGCCTTTGGTTCATATCTGTGGAATGAACTTCTGCGGCGGCTGCTGCGAGCCAAAATAGAAGACCTGGTCGAAGTTGAGGCTGAATCGGGAACTTTCCTTTTCTGGCACCGGCTGGATGAACCGACACTGGCTTACCTGCAGGAGTTAAAACTCCCCACTCCGGCTGCCCGCATGCACTTCCCGGATGATTTCAGCCGTCAGCTTTACTGTCAGCTCCTGGCCGACCACAACTTAAAGTTCAGCTCCTTCCGGACCAGGGCTTTAAGCCGTGTTTTTTTCCGCTCCTTTGAGCGCCGGGTTCTTCTCTATCCACGGGATCTGCAGGTGGTAAGTCAGGGGGAGGACGAGCTTCATCCCGGTTCAAAATCGCTAATTTTATCTTTCAGCCTTCCCCGGGGATCATTTGCCACCATGCTGATTAAAAGGATTACACTCGAGGGTTAAAACAACCTCAATTGAGCTGATCTCAAAGTGCAGATAAAAAGAGCGGGCAGAGCGGGTAAGACAGAATAAAAATGAGGAAGAAAAAACAAAAACAGACGAAAGGATAGCTTCAGGATGAAAACAGCAGCCATTGTTCTGGGTGGAGGTTATGGGCTGAGGAGCGGTTTTTCTTCTCCAAAACAATTTCTTCCGCTTGGTGGTCGCCCCCTATTTGACTATTCTGTTGAGAAATTTCTGTCACTGGGCATCGACTTGATTGTCGCTGTTCTGATCAATGATTATCAGAAATATTACCAGCCTCACCCGGGAATAGGGCTGATCGCTCCCGGCGGCGAAGAGCGGCAGTGGTCGGTTTTAAATGGCCTCCGGATCTGTCCCCCGGAGACCGGGCTGGTCATCATTCACGATGCTGCCCGTCCTTTTTTCCCCACCGAAGGAGTAAAAGAGGGACTGAAACTTTTAGAAGATAATCTGTATGATGGGCTGGCTCTGGCCATTCCCGCGGTTGATACTCTGGTGGAAGTAGAAGGGCAGAAAATAATTTCTTTCCCTGATCGCCAGAGAATCTATCAGACTCAGACTCCTCAGCTTTTTCGCTTTGAAGCTATGTTTAAAGCTTACCAGCAGCTCGGCAGTCAAAGGCCCTTTACTGACGATCTGTCGCTGGCTTATGCTGCCGGCCTGCGCTGCGGTCTGGTCAACGGTAGCCAGCTGAATTTCAAAATAACGACGCGCCTCGACTGGGAACTGGCTGAAAAAATAATTAAGGACAGCTTTTGAATTTATAATATCTATAACAGATCTCCCCGGGTCCGGAGATAATCCTCAGCCTGGTGAAAAGCCTTTTCATCATCAACATCTATCCAGAATCTGTGGCCAATATCCATGACTCTGGCCTTTCCCCTGGCTGCCAGGGCTCTTACTCCTCCGGAAAGAGTAAAATTTTGAGCTTTTTCCTGGCTTTCTTTTAAGGCTTCGAACAGGCCTTCGGTTCCGTAGAATATTCCGGTATCAAAAGCCTGATAAACGGCTAGCCCCTTACCGATGTTGACAATTCGGTTTCCATCTAACTCCACCCTGGTAACATCATCCAGATCAACATAGGGATGCTGATTGACCCGGTAATCAACGGCCAGAATCAATCCACCCTCTTCGATTGTCTGCTGCCTCAAGCTGGCCAGAATTTCGGGATCAAAGATATGGTCAGACATTAAGAGTATAAATCTGTCACCGACCAGGTCCTTAGCGCGGTAAACAGACAGGCCATTTTCTTTCTGCCAGTCTTCATTGCGCACCCAGCTGACCCTGACGCCGGCTGGATAGCTTCGTTCTGCCAGATGCCTTTCCAGCTGCTCGCCCCGAAAACCGGTGACTACCACAATGTCCTTCACGCCCGCCTTAGCCAGAGAGTCAATCGATCTGTCTATAAGGCGGCGGCCATTAACTTCGAGCAGCGGCTTGAGGGGACAGAGGTTGGAGATTCTTTCTCCCCTGCCGGCCGCTATAATCAATCCTTTTAATTCACTCATCCTGACTCTCTTTCGACCGGTTGCCCGGTATCCTTTGAAGCTTGAATTTTATCCAAGCTCAGGTTAAAAGTCTATCATCACGACTGTGTCCACTTACATAGATTTCTATTGCTCTTCCGGACTGCCCTGGTTTCAATCAGAAGCTGTTCCCCGGGGCTCCAAAGAAATCATTTGCTTCTGGAGTTGAGGCTTTTAAACAGGAGTTCTTTTTCTCGCCAGCCTCCACTTACTCTCACCTTTACCGGACCGAAAGCTCGTCGATGCAGCTGGCGGTCAGGGAAGAATATCCTGATTGCAAAGAGCAAAAAATTGACATCCGCCTCCCTTTATAGTAGAAAAACCCTGTCAGGGGTGCTAACGGCTGGAAGCAGCCGGGGCTGAGAATAAACCCTTTGAACCTGACCCGGGTAATGCTGGCGCAGGGAGACGCTCTCTCCAGAGTCAGCCTTCCCTGGCAGTCCCATTCAGGCAGCGGAGGAAGCTTTTATGTTTTCATCAACGACAGTTATTTCTGACCTGAACAAAATCAGGAGTGAGACGCCCCTTATCCACAATCTTACCAATTATGTCGCTATGAATATCACGGCTAATGCTCTTCTTGCCATCGGAGCTTCGCCGGTCATGGCTCACGCTCTGGAGGAAGTTGAAGATATGGCCAGGCTGGCTTCGGCGGTGGTCATCAATATCGGGACTCTCAGTCCGCTCTGGGTCGAGGCCATGAAAAAAGCAATCCGGGCGGCGGTCCTTAAAAATATACCGGTTGTTCTTGATCCGGTCGGAGCTGGCGCCACTCCCTACCGGACAGAAACCGCCCGTCAGTTACTGGCAGCGGGTCCGGTGGCCATCATCAGGGGCAATGCTTCAGAAATAAGAGCTCTGGCCGAGTCCAGGAGCCAGACCAGAGGAGTGGACAGTCTGGAGACTTCCGAAGCAGCCATCGAAGCTGCGCGCCTTCTTTCCAGACAATTCGGATTGGTGGTAAGTGTCAGTGGCCCGGTTGATTACATAATCAGAGATAGTGACCTCATCGGGGTGGCCAATGGACATCCTCTCATGCCCCGGGTAACCGGGCTGGGTTGCACCGCCAGCGCTTTAACCGCCGCTTTTGCTGCCGTTAATCAAGACTATTTTCAGGCCGCAGCCGGAGCAATGGCCGTCATGGGGATTGCCGGCGAACTGGCTGGTGAAAACTGTGCCGGTCCGGCCAGCTTCGAGCTGGCTTTTCTGGACTGGCTGTACCGACTATCTGCTCAGGATATCCATTCGAGAATTAAAATAAAATGAAAGATAAAAAACAACTGGACCTGAGTCTTTATCTGGTGACTGATCGTAAACTGGCTGGCCAGCGGGAGCTGGTGGAGGTGGTTCAAAAGGCAGTAAAGGGAGGAGTGAGTGTTGTTCAGCTGAGGGAAAAGGAGCTCTGTGCCCGCGAATTTTATGAGCTCGGAATCAGGATAAAAGAATTGCTGCCGCCGGATGTGCCGCTCCTGATTGATGACCGCCTCGACCTGGCTCTGGCCATCGGGGCTGATGGCCTTCATCTGGGGCAGAGAGATCTGCCGGTAGAAATAGCCAGAAAGCTTCTCGGCCCGCTGGCGATCATCGGGTTATCAGTTGAGAATCTGAACCAGCTCCAGGCAGCTAAACAGCTGCCGGTCGATTATCTGGCTATCAGTCCGGTTTTCTCGACCCCCACCAAAACTGATACCGGTCCGGCCTGGGGGCTCGATGGACTGAGGGCAGCCAGAAAATTGACCGACCTGCCGCTCGTGGCAATTGGCGGTATTAATGAGCGCAATGCGGCCGCTGCTCTAGAGGCCGGAGCAGACGGGGTGGCAGTCGTTTCGGCCATCTGCGCTGCACCTGACCCGGAAGAAGCAGCCCGCCAGCTTAAAAAGATCATCCTTGAGGCCAGAAAAAGAATGAAATCAAAACAGATTGTCTATAAAGGCTAAGTTAAAAATAAAATGAAAACTCGAACCGGTCTTAAACTCTCAGACGTTGGTGAGTTTGGTTTTATTGCTCGCCTGGCCCGGACTTTTAATCAGCGTCTATCTGAAAATGTCACTGGCATCGGCGACGATTGTGCTGTTCTCCCCTGGAAAGGAGATTGGAAACTGCTGGTGACGACTGATCTTCTGCTGGATGGGGTCCACTTTTTAAAAGAAAAGATAGAGCCGACGGATCTCGGCTATAAAGCTCTGGCTGTTAATCTAAGCGACCTGGCGGCGATGGGTGGAGAGCCGCTGTGGGCTTTTCTGTCCATTGCCCTGCCGGCTGAAACCGAGCTGGCCTGGGCTGATCGTTTCTTTTCAGGCTGGAAAAGTTTGAGCGAGAAAACTCAGGTCAAGCTGCTCGGAGGCGATACAACCAGAACGACTGCCTCCATGGTGATTAATGTAGCTGTGCTGGGGAAGGCAAGGGAGAAATATATAAAATACAGGTCGGGAGCCAGGCCAGGCGACCTGGTGGCAGTCACCGGGGAACTTGGTTCCTCTGAGGGTGGCCTCCGTCTGCTGCTCAATAAGGAGTTAAAGGACCTCAGTGGCCCGGCGGAGAAAAGTCTGCTCAGGCGACATTTCCGCCCGCGACCACAGCTGCAGGAAGGATTTTTCCTGGCTCACCAACCGCAGGTAGGAGCCATGATGGATGTCTCCGATGGTCTGGATTCTGATTTGAGAAGGATAATGGAGCGGTCGGGAACCGGAGCCGAAGTTTATCTGGAAAAGTTGCCGGTTTCCCCCGCCTTAAAAAGATGCAGCCAGCAGTATGGCTGGCGTCTGGAAGAAGTGGCGGCAGCCGGCGGCGAAGACTACTGTCTCTTAATTACCGTCAGGCCTGAAGGCTATTCTGATCTTAACCGCTACTACCGGCAGAAATTTGGCAGGAGTCTTTATCCAGTTGGCCGCATTACCAGTAAAAAAGGAAAGCTGATTTATCTCCAGGCCGGTCAACCAGTGATCCTTCAAAAATCTGGTTTTGACCACTTTAAAATCTGACAGTTAGCTCCCGCCCAGCGGTCGTTAATCTGTTTTTCTGGACGATTGACGGCTGACTCAGCCCTGTTCATCAATAAATAGTTCTGGCTTCGTTTATTTGAATACATCCTTCAGTACATCGGCTTCCTCGTCCGAAATAATCCTGTCTCTAAAAACTACCTTAACCTCAAACTTTTCCCCGCTAACTTCAACTAAAAGAAAATGATTAGCTCCACCGTGACTTACATATACATTATTGATCCTGGGCCCTCCTCCCCCGCTGATATAATATTTTATTCCATCCATCTCTTTCGTCGGCCCAAAGCGGTGATAATGACCGGCGAAAACGGCCATAACCTTATTCTGGAGTAGAAGAGGATGAATTTTGTTCTGCCAGAAATCTTTATCTATTTGAAGAACATATTTACTGGTTTTGGACCAGACCGGCACATGCACAAATACCAGAGCTCCACGCCACTGCTCTGAATTTTTAAGGTCAGCCTTTAACCAGTTAAACTGCTGCCGGCTGATATGCCCCAGGCGGTTTTCTTCTATATTCCAGAGAAAAATAAGGTGATAACCATTAACATCAACAGAAAAATAAGTTTGTCCGTAGCGTTGCCGATAACCTTCTAAGGATTTCTGACTGTAAATATCGTGGTTACCCGGGACACGGAAAAAAGGAGCTTTAATTTTTGACACTAACTCATCAAATTCATCCCACTGTGATTTGAGCCGGCGGAAGCCATAACCAGCAATCATATCGCCCAGATGAATGACGGCGTCAGGCTGGAGCTCATTGATTTTGCCTATCATTTCTTTAAAAAAGGGACTCTTTCGACTGAAAAATTCAGGGCTGGTATCACCGATCACCACCAGCCGGAGATCAACCGCCAGCAGTGAACCTGAAAACCAGGTAAAGAAAATGATAATGATAGTCAGAAGGGGAAATAGCTTTCTGGCTCTGGCTCTTATCACTTTATTACTCAGGATATTAAACTTCTATCTTCCGGTCTGGTTGCAAGATTTAAATCAAAGCTGCTCAGGCCTTCCCGGCTATTATCTATTGATTTTGCTGCGGGCAACGACAGGCATATTTTTCAGGGAAATCTCTGGCGCTACTTCAACTCTTTTTATTGTTTTTTCTCTTTTGAATTTATCTGACATTTTTATCAGGTTTTATAGTTGCTGACTGGCTGAAATCTATCACCATGACTTTTTTGACACTGGCCGGTAAAGAGCTGATTTTCTTTAGTTCCCTCCAGCTGGAAGTCCCTGGCTGCCCGCAGCGAATAGTATAATTTCCAGCCCGGAAAACAGGCGGTCTGAATTCACTTCCTCTGACTCTTACCGAATAGACAACTTCCTGGCTGGACTCCTCTACAATTTGAACCAGCGGACGATCTATTCCTTTAAAATTCAAAGTTGGAAGATAAGCGGCCGGCCGCCGGCCATCATTGTCCAGGACAGAAAAAACAACCGGCCAACCGGGAAGAAGGCCCGCTTCCTGGGCGGAAGTTGAAGGAGCCGCAGACCTATTTTCGAAAACGATTGTTCCGTCCGGCCTGAATCTGACCAGTCCAAAACCTGAAGACAAACTACTACCTTGATCAGCTACCGCTTCTGGATTGGCTACTGCTTTTACAGTCAGGCGGTTACCAAAAGCATCGCTGAAATTACCGGTGGGGTTGGGCAGAGTTTTACCCTTGACCCTGGTTCCGGCAGCTGGTAGCCATCTGACCAGCCAGTTACTGGCGAGTGGTTTAGGAACCAGAGTATAGCCAGCCTCTTCATACCGCTCAAGGCCATATTTAAGACTGGCTGGTGGACCACCACTGCCCGCCAGATGAACAGCCAGAGCTTTTCTTAGAATCTTAACCGCTTCCTCTCTGGCAGCCGGTGGCCAGCCACCCGAATTAAAATCAGCTGCCGGCTCATCGGAGGGAGGATATCCCCCGGGAGAAGGCGGTGGCGATTTAAACAGGGCCTCATCGCCGGCGGCTCCGGCCGGCACAGTTTCCAGGCAGGCCCACAGGCTTTGAGATAGAGCGGCTTTATACTCTGTCTGATCAGACCAGTCTTCAGCCCATCTTTTCATAAAAGCCAGCTGTTCCTGACCGTGAAGACTGACTCCTCTGGCCTTAGCTTCTCTGTCAGCTATCTTGAGGGTCGGGTTGGCCGGCCACCCGTTTCTAATTTGCTCCAGGCCATAAACAGAAGCCGGGGGTGTTTTAAACATCCGGTCATCGAGAACAGCCAGACTCAGAGCGCCATAATTAACCTCACAAAAATAGGGCTTAAAGCTCGTTCCGGGAAGCTGACCGGCTGGTGACTCCGGTAGATGAGAAGTTTGTGTAGCCAGAACCAGCCGGACAAAATCAGCCGGCAACAAAAATCCGCCCTTATCCTGAGCTTCAAAAGGATTAGCAGCCTTTTCTTCCAGTCCTGTTTGACCTCCATCGCCCCATAGTTTAAGCTGAAAATAATCCCGCGCATCAGGCGTAAGGATTGCCGGCCGCTCTTTCAGCAGATCAGAAAAAGCCCAGCCAAACAAAACCCACTGCCGGAGATATTCCCGCTTGAACCGGGCCAGAGTAACTCTTTCCCTCCACCAGCCGACAGGGCGACCAAAAATCTGATGGCCGCCAAAGAAAAGCAAATCCGGATTCAGTTCCCGAAGTTCAGCCACCACCCGTGAATAGGGATAATCAGCTTCACTACCTCCAGACAAAACGGCCAGCCTGATTTCTTTCGCCCCGAGCGGCTCAGGAGCAATCCGGCCATAAAAAGGAGGAAAACCCGCCTCCTGGCCATTCTCCTTTAAAACTACCAGCCGAAAAGCCACCGTTGCCTGACTTCTCCAATCTTTAATGGAGAAAAGGACTCCTGAATTTTCAGGCTGAATTTTTTCAACGGCCATTCTGCTCCACTCCTCGCCATCTTTAAGATCAAAGGCGACGAGACTTTTCTCCTCAAGGCTGTCAGGAATAAGTTGAGCCCGAAGCTTGAGCTGTTTATTGCTCAGTGTATAAAGCGTAAAAGCGACCGGCCCCAGCTGTCTTTCAGGCCGCAGCCGGAGAAGTTCGCCCCGGAAGTTAATTTCATTAAACTGGCCGACTGAAAAATTGGGCCCATTGATTGTAACCTCAGGCAGGCTGGCTACCAGGGCCAGACCACCGCTTATCTTTTCCGGCTCCTGCCCGCTTTCTTCCAGTTCATCCAGCAGCCGACCGCCCTGAGCCTCGAATAGTCTTAAGGTCAGGCGATAACCGCTGGAGTCAAGGTCGAGGACAATTTTAAACGCAACACCCGTTTTTAAAGCAGCTTTAATTGTTTCCTGGGTTTCGGTTGAGCTGACACTTTCCAGATCTCCGATAAATAACAGGCCATCGGTGCTCAGGCCAAGATCAATTCCCTGACCGGAGACGGCTGCCTGCCGGTAGTCCCCATCCTTGCCTTTGATTCCCAGCCGCAAACCAAGATAGTTTCTGAGTCTCGGTCGGGAGGGCGAAGAATTAACCCTGGCTATAAAACTGGCTTCGAACCGGCCAGTCTGTCCTTCTATCTCCCCGCTTAAAAAATAGACATAGCGGTTGATGGCCGGGGTGAGACAGTGGAGAGCGCCGTCTTTTATCTGCCAGTCCTCAAAATTGCAGGCAAAAAAATCAGGGCCAGGCCAGCTACGTTCGAGGTCTGAAGGCAGCCTGAGCTCAAACTCATCAGCCACCAGCGGCAGCGATAGGCTGGCGCCGACCAGCCAGATCACCACCATCACCAAAACCTTTTTCCAGATGACTGATCCGGCCAGAGCCTGAATTCTTTCCCTGACCCTGAATTGTTGAAAGATTAAAGAGAAAAGACTGGCAGACTTTTTCATTGTACCTGGCTTAATATATTTTGAATCGAATTTTTTTCTTTAATCTTATTTTAACATTATCCGGACTGTTCTGGTAGCCGAAAAAACCAGCCTGCGTTTTTCAGCTCGAGTCCAAACCACCACTAATCCCGTTAGAGATCTGGCTGAGTTCTGTTATAATCTGGAGGTAATTATAAGTTCCAGGGAAGTTAAAGATTGCTCCGACAGGCCCTAGTTTTTGCACTGATTTTTTCTCCCGCCGCTGCCCTGTGTGCCTATCTCATCACCTATGCCGAGTATCGCAAGCATTTCCCGGAAGATCTGAAACGAGCCAGAAAAATCTCCGTGGAGTTTGCCCTGTCGGCTTTCGTCTTCTTTTTTATCCTGATTGTCCTGGCCGTAATTTTCATTAATAAATATTTTCCATAAACCTGAGCAATCCGGTGAGGATGAACCTGGAAAATAAAACCTGAATTACTCAGGCTGGCAGATTAAAATAAGGTGAGGAGAAATTAACCTGCAGGTTAAAACCGATCAAATTGCAGTCAAAAGCCAGGAAGCCATATTTCTATCCATAGTTATTCCCGCCTATAACGAGGCTGGAAGAATTGCTCCCACTTTGCAGAAAATCCGGGACTATGCCAGAGGCCAGAAGTGGCTGACAGAAATTATAGTGGTTGATGACGGCAGTCAGGATGGAACAGCTGATCTGGCCAGAAGTCAGCTGGCTGACTGGCCCTGGTCTAAAGTCATTTCTCTTAAAAAGAACCAGGGCAAAGGAGCAGCTGTCAAAGAAGGAGTCCTGGCGGCCCAGGGCGAACTGATTCTGGTCACCGATGCCGACCTGTCAACACCGATCGAGGAACTGGGAAAATTCTACCCGCTGGTCGCCGGACATTATGATCTGATCATCGGCTCGAGGGCTTTGCCCGCCTCAGATATCAGGAAAAGACAGAGCTGCCTGCGAGAAACGATGGGAAAGTCTTTTAACCGCCTGGTTAGATGGCTGGTTCTTCCTGATTTCAAAGATACCCAGTGCGGCTTTAAATTATTTAAAAAAGAAGCTGCCCGTGAAATTTTTACCAGGATAAAAACCTCCGGTTTTGCTTTTGATGTGGAAGTCCTGCTGCTGGCCAGGCAGCTTGGATATAAAGTGGCTGAGGTTCCTGTTATCTGGATTAACTCCCCGGACTCGAGGGTCAAGCTTTTCAGCAGTTCAGTTAAGATGCTTTTTGAACTTTTCCACCTGAGCTTAAGAAAAAAGAGAAAAAAATTGACGGACTGACACATATCCTATAATGTAAAGGCTAAAAGGAAAGTGAAGATGACAGCTTTTTATATAAAGAACAGGCGCCGGCTTCAGCCTTTGCTGCTTTTGCTGGTCGCAGCCAGTTTTTTTCTGGCCAGTTCTCCAGCCTGCCAGAACAGGGCTCCGCGCCCGGAGCACTGGGCCAAACCCGTCAAGCTGGCCGGTGTCCCCAACTTTTATCAGGTAAGTGAGGAACTCTACCGGAGCGCCCAGCCAACAGCGGAGGGCTTTAAGGAACTGGAAAAATTCGGTATTAAATCAGTTATTGATCTTCGGGGCGGAAAGCATGATCAGAAATATATGGCCGGAACGAATTTAAAATATTTTCCCATCCCTTCTAAGGCCAGCCAGGTCCAAGAAGAAGATCTCCTGAAATTTCTTAAAATTGTCAGCAATCCGGACGATGAGCCCTATCTTGTCCACTGTCACTATGGTGCTGACCGAACAGGACTTTTTGTCGCCGTATACCGCATTGTCATTCAAAACTGGTCCAAAGAGGAAGCTATCCGCGAAATGCAGCAGGGTGGTTTTGGCTTTAACAACACTTACACCAATATCGTCAAATACCTTCAGATCTTCGATCCTGAAAAATTCCGTCGGGCTTTAACTTCAAAATAAAACCCCCCTCTACAAAAAATATCACCAGTTGTTTTCAGGCATAAAAAAAGCCAGGTACTCTACCCTCTCCGGCTCAAACCAGAATCTGGTTCTGGCCGGAGCCAAGGCTTAATACCTGGCCCTTTCTTTCGGTTTAAGCTACTAACTTATCTTCAGATCGAATTAATAGCGACGTCCGCCAGAGGAGCTCCGTCCGCGTCCTCCACCAAAACCGGAGCGGGGTTTGTCCTGCCGCGGTCTGGCTTCATTGACGGTGGCGGTGCGGCCCTTGAGGTTTTTGCCATTCAGGCCGTTGATCGCAGCCTGGGCTTCTTCCTGATTGGGCATCTCGACGAAGCCGAAGCCTCGTGATTCACCGGTGTAGCGATCCTTGATGATGGAAACGCTCGTCACCACACCAAAAGCTTCGAAGGCTTCCTTCAATTCGCTTTCGGTCAGGTCTCTGGAAAGATTTCCTGCGTAGATGTTCATACTCTACTCTCCTTTTAAGGTTTACGTTATAAAGGAGAGGAGTATGCCGATAAGGGCCCGTGCCCTCTACCTTTATAATCGAGGAGGTATTATAGCATATAATTCAAAAACAAGTTATCACTGCAAAAAAATTTTTTTCAGGCAGGCCAGAAGCGGCTGGAAAGAGAGGTCAACTCCTCCAGATCTATAAGAAATGAGCCGGCTATGCTATAAAATATAAGAGAGACACAATCAAATTTGGCGGACGGAAGCCTGCTGCCACTGGTCTTGAACAGATAAAAAGGCCGAGTCCGGAAAGGGGAAGGAACATGAGCTTCGGGGAAAACAAAAAGCAAAGCCAGAAACGGTTGGCTGGAGAATCCATTTTCTTCTGGCTGGGTACTCTGGCCGCCATTTTGTTAATCGGTTCTTTGACCTGGTTAAGTGCTTCAGCGGCCGAGCAACAAGCCAGCAGACGTATCAGACCTGTGCGCGACGACGTTGGCTTCAGCTGGAATGCAAACAGTATGAAAATACTGGTCGACTATCTGGCTGCCAATGAACAGGAAACTTTTCGAAGCGAAGGGCTGGTCGCGGCTATTTCGCCTCATGATGATTATCTTTTAGCCGGGCGCATCTATTATCCACTTTTCAATCTGATCAGAACCAAAGAAGTGGTTATCTTTGGCGTTACCCATGGAACTGTTCGTCAGGAAATTAAAGGCCTCGATAGTGTCTTGATTCTTGATGATTATGATTTATGGCCCGGCTCCTTAAAGCCGGTTCAGGTTTCCCCGCTTCGTGAATATATTAAAAAGAATTTAAAGCCTGCTTATTTTGTCGTTAACGATCAGGCTCATGAGCTGGAACATTCGATTGAAGCCCTGCTGCCCTTCCT
>Ga0209506_1001653_pt1 | contig 22343 bp, 28 predicted proteins | sample AD_JPNHG2_MetaG_FD_184409 | JGI IMG/M metagenome (GOLD analysis project Ga0209506, IMG submission 184409) | Active sludge microbial communities of municipal wastewater-treating anaerobic digesters from Japan - AD_JPNHG2_MetaG (SPAdes) (version 2) | ecosystem: Engineered > Bioreactor > Anaerobic...
ACTCAAGTCTGGATACAGGGCTTATTATAAATCCTGCGGATGATCAGAATGCTCCTATCGGCATAGTAGCATACTATACATCGCCAGGATTATTACTACTATTTTACATCAAGATCGAGACACTGCCCGGTAGATGCTGATTCAGTCCGGGCGCGATTAATATAAATTTACATGCATCTGATAAGCAAACGATATCGGTAGACTATTCTCACCAAAAAGGCTCTAAACGAAAAGGCAAGAGAGAATGGCACGAAATGGGCCGATAGATGCTGGATTCACAGATCTAAACACATACTTCAAAAAAAGTCGCATCAATGCGACAAAAGAGACTGGATGGATCACTTCAGCTTGGCATTCACCTCGGATGGACAGACGATGATCTGCACCGGCTCAATAATGATATTGGATGTAGCCACGGCGCTGCCTCCCTCCATGGTGTTTATGGCGCTGACTGTGATGTCTCTCACGTCCACATTGAGATAATTTCCGGCTTGAATCCCATGGCGATGGAACTGCACTTCACGTGAGGCATCTTCAGATATGTCCTCAGACATATCCGGAAGCAGCAGCTTGGTCGCATTTTCATCCAGCATGCCGCCATCTGCTGCATCTTCATCGCCTCCCAGAACGCGTATGTCCAGGCTGTTCGCCAGGCCGGCCAGTTCACCTCCCGCTTGAGGGACTGAGGCATTATAGTAAATGTCCAATTGTCTCTCGCAGTTGACTGCCGTCAGATCGTCTACCCTCGCCATGCTATGGCTGGAGTTGAGCTGAATCTGCTCCTTTTTTGATGCCGATGAACAGGCCGGACTGCTGCGAGCCGTGGGCATGGTCATGCTCTTGCGGCCGTACCATGGAAAATAGACGGCAGCATCATCTGATTTGATAACGCCCCATTCGTCGCTCTTTTGATCGGAGATATCGATAAAAGGGTCGCCTGATGTGCCGGACCATCCGTATGCCGGCTGCAGGCCCGCCAGCCCCGGAACTGAGAAGGTGCAAATAAGGAGACATCCCACAAGCACAAGGCCAGCGGGATGGATTTTTGCCCTCATTCAACCCTCTCAAGTTCGCGAGACCCTGTCTACTGCTGATTGGCTACTATCTTGACGTGGTTGGTCGCCGAGGAGAATCCGTAAGCCCTTGCCTCCCTGTTGCCAACAGTGATCTGGTCGACATTGACCTTGATGCAGGGGTCCTTGCAGCCTGTATAGTTATCTATGACGGCGTCGCCATTGTTGTATTGGGTATCGGTATTCTCTGTTTCGTCACACCATTCACATTCTCCTGAGTCCTGATTCTTCTTGATCTCCAGGTCGTTGGCTGCGGTGGCCATTCCTGTGGCCTCCCAGACATTTCCGAAGGCAATGGCCTTATCGTTGCCTACTACCATAGTGTCGATGTTGGTATCCTGAGCCTCTGGGAATGTGATGGCCGCCCCATTTGTCTCAAATATGCCGGTCCCGAGAATGTCCGTTCCGCTTGTGCCTATCTGACCCTCATTTAGCTGCGCCATGGCAGACATGGATAGCACTGCCAGAGCCATTACCGCTATAACTCCTATGTGTCTAATAGTCTCACCCCAAACTGTTTCTATTATAGGCTACTGTCTACAGACATAATATTTATATTTTTTGGTAAGTGATACTAACTTAGAAATGGACATTGCGGATATCTCACAGGAGGGAATAATGAGATTCCATAATCTAAGCAGCTATTTTTGGTTTGACATCTGAGTATATTATCTATATTATCATAATCTAGGAGATCTCCCGCAAAGCGGATATTTTCATCAGTTAGTTGAAATAACACAGTTTTTAAAATTTTTATATTAATACAGATTAAGCAAATATCAGCTTGCGAACCTTCATTGTGGCCAGGTCCACCATAGGAGCCACTGCGGATACGGGCTGGATGTTCATCTTCTTTTGAAAATCGGTCTGGGACTGCCAGGTTCCGCTATTGATCACGGCCACACCCTTGTAGCGGGCTATGCCAACGGTGTGAACATGCCCGCAGTGCAGAATGGCCGGGGGACGGGAGATGACATAATGGTCTTCATGCTCCGGCGCGATAGCTACGCGACTGCCGTAAATGGGGGATAGATGCCTTCTTCTCAGCATCTCGATCATGGCCTTCTCCGGCGCAGCGTAGGAGATGCCGGGCAGGCGCAGCACCAGGTCATCTATGCTGCGGCCGTGATACATGAGGACGGACACTCCGCCTACGGTCACCCATGCGGGATTGCCCACGAAGAGCATATCCCTCCTAAAGTAGCCCCGTACATCCTCAGGAAGCGACGGCTGGGGCTCTGCCTGGCGCACGATATCGTGGTTGCCCGGGGCTATGATCACCTTGATATCCTTTCGTATGCAGTTGAGCTTCTCCGCAGCCGCCTCATACTGGGCATATATGTCCATCACAGCGAGGTCGTTCTCCTGGCCAGGATATATGCCCACGCCGTCCACAAGATCGCCGGCGATAAGCAGGTACCGCACCTGATCAGCCAGGCCGGATGGATCGTCCGCCTCACCGTTCAGCCACCTCATGAACCTCTCCCAGGCCTCTGCCATGAAGTAACGGCTCCCCACATGCAGATCGGAGAGCAGCAGGGCGTGGCCGCTGCCCTTCTCCAGGGGCGCAGTCCTGGCCGGTATATCCGGCCAGAGCAGCGACTTGACAAATAGCCTTCCGTTGCCGTCGGATGTACCGGTAACGCCGATCACCTCATCGGTTACTATTCCTGCAGACTCCTCATAGACCTCCGAGTCCCTGGCGATGATGGCTGTGATCAGGCCTGTTGGGTCCTCCAGCTCGATCACACGATTGCCTTTAGCAGTACTCCTCACATCCATGACCATGCCGATGAGCGAGACCTCCCGGCCGGTGCTGCTCTTCCCCAGGGACTCGATGGGCCGGCTATTCAGCCTGCGCGAGAGGATCTCCCTGATCTTGGAGTACCTGTCGCGAAAGTAGTGCACGAAGTCGTCATACTCGCCCACACAGGTGGAGCGGCCGGTGATATCGCATTTCAGTTCCACAGACAGGTCCCCGTCGCAGGCAGGAGAGGATACGATGGAAGGCATGGCGGCACTATGCGCAATTCCCTGACCGGCCGGGGAGAGAGAGCTGCGCCGGGGAGGATTTCGCGAGGCAGGCGGCACATCTCCGGATGAGCCTAAAAGGCAGGAGATCTGGGCAGTCCCGATCACAGCTACAGACCGGTCGGTGCTGCCGATGATGCGAGAGACCAGCTCCTCAATGCTGCCGGAGTGGCGGCAGATGGCATCCAAAGCCTCCGGCTCGATCTGGTAGCCGTTCTCGGCAAATCTAAGCACAATCTCCCGGCGGGCGCTGATGCCCTCACGCTGAGCACGGCGGTTTCTGCCAGGGGGAACATCGCGACCGCCATTGTGATCGCCCTCGCGAATGAAGAGAGGCGGTGTCCGCTGCATCGAAAGGAGTATAAGAGCCTTCCCACTGATAAAGCTGGTTGATGAAGATCGCAGAGTGGTTTGACAATTTGCCTCTTCCCGGTCCCGTCAAGGACATCATCTTCGTAGTGGTTGTGGTGGGGGGCATCTCCCTTCTCTCTCAGATGGTGCTGGGCCTCTGGACGCCGATGGTCGCAGTGGAATCGGGAAGCATGGTGCCGAATCTCAATATCGGAGACATAGTAGTGGTGCAGGGCGCTTCGCGCACGGAGATCATCCCCTGGGATGAGGCGGAGAAGACCGGCTACACGGCCTTCAACAAGCCGGGGGATGTCATTTTGTACCGGCCATACGGCAAAGCCAGCCTAAACCTCCTCGATCAGCTAAAGATGCTCCTCGGATGGACTCCCGGAACTGAGAAGGCAACTCCCATAATTCACCGCGCCCTGAGATATGTGAATGAGGGAGAGCCCATGTGGGATGGCGGACCTCTTGCACCCTTCGCCGGCTATATCACCAAGGGAGACCACAATGAGGTGATAGACCAGATGGCAGGCCAGATCTTCGGCACAGCCAACATATCCTATATCCAGTCGCACAGGAGCGATCTCATGGATGTGGGCTCCGGCATCTTCCTGGACAAGAATACCGGCCTGCTCGTCTACAGCACTGCAAACGGGACATACGTTGGCGACGGGATCAGCTATCTGACACCGGTAAAGAAGGAATGGGTCATAGGGAAGGCTTGGGCCAGGATACCCATGGTGGGATACATACGGCTGCTTCCCAATCTGATATTCGATGAGATCAAAAAGTTGGTGACTTAGAATAGCAACCTGAACGAACGGCCTAAATCCTTTTGGCGATGACCGCCCAGTGGTCCTGATGGAATGGCAGCAGGTCGGATACAGCCCCTACTGCCAGCCCCTCCAGCCTTTTTGTCTGCTCCTCCAGAACCGCGGATGGCGCCGCAGTCACATCCACCGACCGGCTCTTGAGCATGAGAAGGAGATCTCCCCCGCGCTTCAGGTAGCGGGCGGCGTTTGCCGAGGCGATATAAGCCTGATCCCGCTGGGCCACATCCTGATAGATCAGATCGACCGGCTCCAGCATGGGGGCATACTCCTCCGGCTTCGCCGCATCTGCTAAAATGGGGATGATGTTGGTGCGCCTTTGGCAGAGCCTGATCAGGTCGCGCATGGCGCGAAGCGAGAACTCCACTGCATAGACCAGCCCCCCGCTCACCATATCGCCGACATGGCTGACTGTGGTTCCGGTGGCAGCCCCCAGATACAGCACCCTGGCATCGCTCCGCAGAGACAGGCAACTGCCCCCCGACTTGAGCAAAAGGGCGGCCAGCTTGGAGCGGTGTGGATCCCAGAGCCGCAGCCCATTTAAAATGCGTTCGCCATAGACTGGTGTCGCGTCAGATGAGCGGGTCGCGAGAAGCATCCTGCCATCCACCTCGACCAGAAATGCCCCGGGCAGAGCCGGGGAGACCTCCTCCAGCCTCATAAGACCGCCTGCTGCTTGCAGCTCCTTTTGCCTCCCCTCCTACAGCTCTTTTCCGATGGAGGTGGTGGTCAGCTTGACATGCTTTACACCCTTGAGGGACATCATACTCTCCGCAGCCTTTCTCACTTCCTGGCCCTCGCCCCGCAGCACTATGACCTCAAGGCAGTTGTCATGGTCCAGATGGACATGCAGGCTCGCCTGAATGATGCTGCCTGCATCATGCTGGATCTCAGTCAGGTTGTCGACCAGGCCGCGCTGGTTGTGTGAGTAGACCAGTGTGATGACGCCCACCCTCTCGCCCTGCACGTCGCTCATCCATTCGTAATGGACGATGTAGTTTCTGATGGCATCCCTGATTCCCTCGGAGCGGGAAGAGTAGCCCCGCTGCAATATTATCTCGTCAAACCGGGAGAGCAGCTTCTCCGGCAGCGATACGCCGATCCTCATCAATTCCTGTTCCATATGAAATCTCAGACTATGCTCCGGTGCTATTTAGTAATAAAGTTAATGGCAAAAAATAGCAAGAACTGCAATATGCACAAGGTTTATCACCCCGCCGGCCGAAGTTAGCCTTCTATATGCCGGATATCGCCCTCATAGGAGAGAGGATCTATCTATTTGAAAAGCTCTTCCAGGATGTGGGCCTTTCATTTCAGTTCGTATCCCCGTCGCTCCTGGGCAGCCCCTTCCTTCCTCAATACAGGGCTGTGATAATACCGACGGGCTTTGCCAACCCCCAGTACTCCGACGCCCTGCCAGCCCTGCAGAGGAGCCGGTCCAATATCTCCGGATTTGTGAAGAGAGGTGGCGTTCTGACCGTATTCGGCCCCATGACAGCCGAGCACAGCTACGACTGGCTGCCTCACCCCCTGCGGCTGGGCTATGTCTTCGAGCTGTCCACCCGGCAGGTCAGCCCCTCCGCAGATGAGTGCTCCTGCCTGCTCTGCACGCCAGCCCCGGAGTGTGACGGCTATCTCATACCAGGCGAGGGCTTCAGAGTCGTACTCAGGGATGAGAGTGGAAGGTGCGTCCTCGCCAGTGCGGAGCTGGGGGAGGGAATCGTTGTGGCCACGTCGGTACATGAGTTTCCTGCTGCCGAATATATCCTCTGGGCAGCCCGGCGGGGCCGGCCGGCAAAGATATGAGGAGATGTTCATGTCGCAAGAAGAAACGCAGAAGGTGCCCCTACCCCAAAAGAAAAAGAGCGACCTGCGCAGGGATGTGGAGTCTGCCCTCGCCGAGAAGGGCATATCTATGGAGCGGCGCATAACAGTCATCAACCTGGACAGCCTGGAGACGGCCTGCTTTGATGACTACCGCCAGGCCCTGGAGTTCACGAAGGGCAAGAAGGGGCGGTGGTATATGACCACTGCAGGTGCGCGGCAGAGCTGATGCAAATGGAAAATAGGGAAGCCTGGGAAAATATAGATATTTCTGGATGGCCCGATCCAAAAGAGGCGCATGGACACGAAGAATAATCTGGCTGCCAAAGCGGCAGCGATATTGGTCATGCTTACCGGCCTGGCGGCCATGCTGGTGGCCTGGGATCTGCTGCTTGTGGCCGAGTTTTATACCAGGACAGTCCTTCTCCTGGAAATGGGAGGAGTTGCCGTATGCCTGGCAGGATACTTTCTCTGGCGGCACGCCAGAAGGCCGCAGAATAAATAAAGAAAAGGAGCCGCTCTCTGCATAGCTGCCAGAGGCGCCAGCCCGGGGTCACCGCAGCCGCTGCCAGAGGCCCCTGGTCTTTGATGTCAGAGCTGCTTGCATCTTCTGCATTTCTCCGGGTGCACTCTCCTTTTCTTCAATTCTGAGGGCGAGCGCCACCAGTGCCTGCATGACCTCCGATTCGTCTATACCCCGACTCCGGCACAGCTCGTGCAGAGCCGCCCCAGGTTTCTGCTCAGTGGCTTTAGCCAGCTTTACTGCCATGCGGCAGAGGTCGGCATATTTGTGCGGCAGCTCATCCCTGCCGGGAAAATCAGGATCCCACGATCTGGCTGCCCTCACGATTAGCTCATCCATGGAGAGGGGCGGCCTGGGCTTTACCATGTGCAATAAATCCATTCATCTGCCTCAACACAGATCAATATCATTAATTAATGATGAAGTTTTCGCTATCGTGATCATCAGGCAGAGATCACCCCCATCTCCTTCCTTCTCATTGCCATTGTAGGATTAGTATATTAAATTTATTTGATAAATGGCCAATATGGTTGTTTAACGGCCAAATATAACAATTAATGCGTATAATTAATTAGAGAGGCATTTCATCTATATATGTTCTCATGAGTGAATATACATATTGCTTTTAAGATTGCGAAAACTACATATATGATAATGATCAACATTAAACGTGATGATTATTCCGTTTCTTGCAGTCGGGATTACAATTGCAGTTACGATATTGATATGCTCCTATAGAGCCATCTACGGACCGGGGACGTTTAATCGCATAATTGCCGCCAATGTGATAGGAACAAAAGCCATTGTCCTCCTGATCATGGTGGGCTATATCATTGAAAGGCCCCAATTCATCGACATCGCATTGATGTATGCTGTGATTGCATTTATCGGGACCATAATTATCGCCAAATATGCAGAAAGGGGAGAGCTATGCTCGCGATAGATATCATATCGACGATGTTTTTAGCAGCAGGAGCATTTTTCATGATAACCGGGACGGTGGGACTGCTGAAGTTCCCGGATTTCTACACGCGTCTGCATGCCACCGGCAAGTGCGATACTTTGGGACAGATACTGATAATATTCGGCTGCATGATTTACGAAGGTTTTACATTTATAACCATAAAGCTTTTTATGGTGTCGGCCTTCTATTTATTGGCCGGGCCGGCGGCAACTCACGCCCTGATGAAAGCGGCCTATGTCACAGGCCTTCCTGTATGGAAAAAAGGTGACAAGAGGGCGTGATGAACATGGATGAAGTTAAAAAGGATCACAGGGCGTTCTCCATTCTTTTGACATTCTGCATCATGTTCGTCTTCTGGCTGCTCCTGTCAGCCTGGACGGTTTATCTCCCTGAGCCCTACGACCTATCCAAAGTAGCAAGAGGCGTAATCTCCGCATTAATAGTTACATTTCTTACATATGAAATATTTATTCCCAGCCGGGGGGAAAAGGTTCTCTTGAAGCTGGGCAGGTTCATCCCCTATTTGGCCTGGGAGCTATGGCAGATCTACCTGGCCACCATCGATGTGGCCAAGCGGGTCTTCGGAATTCTTGAAGTGGACCCCAGGATAATTGAATTTGACACGACTTTGAGGAGCGACTTTGCCCTGGTCACATTCGCCAATTCCATTACGCTGACACCTGGGACGGTAACCATTGACGTCGATCCGGCGAGGGGCCGGTATACCGTCCATGCCATTGCCAAAGCGCCCGCAGATTCCCTCACCGTGGACCAGACAATGCAGAAGAAAGTGGGGCATGTCTTCATGGAGGAGTAAGGAGGAGCCTGAGAGAATTTAGGGAGGAGAATGCAGGAATAGAGAGGCGAGAAATATGATTGTTCCCATTGATCTGCTGCTTTTGCTCTTTCTATTAATTGTAGCACTTGCCGCCTTATGGGTGAAGGACCTTTTGGCTGCCATAGTCCTCACAGGAGCTTACAGCTTCATCATGGCCAATGTCTGGCTTCAGCTTGGAGCATGCGATGTGGCCTTCACAGAAGCTGCTGTTGGAGCTGGTGCCTCAACCGCCCTGATGATGGCATGCCTGTCCAGGGTGCCGAGGTGGGAGAAGGAATGAACCTTGCCGCTGTGAAATCTCTGACATGGATGGGCTTTTTCACAGCCGCCCTGCTCATAGCAGTCTCAATCTATGCAGTCGAGGATATCCCGGCCTTTGGAGACGAGAATTCTCCTGCGAATAAATACATTAAATTGTTCTCCATCGATGCGAAGGCCGGCCTTACGGAGAGCCTGAATGCAGGGGCTGTCCCTGAAGAGATTAAAGCCGGGATATATGGCATGGGATTTATCAAAGGCCCCACCTGCGAAGGCTGTCAGGATGAAAATTACCCCACACTTGATGAGGGCAGCTACGAGGTGCAGTTCATAGAAAAAGGAACGTGGCTTGGCGGACGGATATACACCAAAGCGGGCTGGGATGTCCTGATAGAGGAGGGCGAGATCTTCTACAACGAACCTCAACAATACTATTTCATCTCCGAGGAGGATGGAAAGCTCTCCGTCTACAGGTACAACTGGCCGGTCAGGGTCATAGAGAGAACGGAGGAGGAGACATTTATCATCAATGCAGTGACCTCGGGGCTGGCTGATTACAGAGGCTATGATACCATGGGCGAGGAGACAGTCATCCTCACCGGCGCTATCGGTGTCATACTGCTCATGAGAAGGAGGGGGAAGCTGTGACCCCAGAGGGGAGGGAATACAAGAGGGACGTCATAATTGAAACGACTGCACGCCTGATGTTCCCTCTGATCTTATTATTCGGCCTGTATGTGATGATCGGTACGGGCGGAACAGGAGGGGGCTTTCAGGGCGGAACCATACTTGCCGCCGCCTTCATCCTTTACATAACAGTCTTCGGCCATGAGAAGGGCAGAGAGAAGATGCCCGAGTCCATAAATGTCTTTTTTAAGAGCTTCGGCCTCTTCCTCTATAACGGGGCCGGATGGATATGCATTCTCTTCAGCCTGGGCACTGCCCAGTGGCTGAATATGCCTGCCTTCTGGCCTGTGACCGATTTTGTAGGCGTCCCTGCCTCCCGTTCATTCCTGGTGGGATATATGATATCCGTCGGCATTGGACTTACTGTGATGGCCTCATTCGTCTCGCAGTTCTTCGATCTGGCCTGGAAGGAGGAGGATGAGATGGAGGGTGATGGAAGATGATGGAGTGGATGGTCCAGCATGTCGTTGAAAAGTACAACTTCTGGATTGCCATGCTCATCATCATCGTCAGCCTCACTGCAACCATAGTCAAGAAAAACTTCCTGAAAAAGCTAATCGGCCTTTCCATATTCCAGACGGCATTCTTCCTGTGGGTTGTGTCCCTGGGCGATGTGGGGCGGAATATACTCACGAGCTGGGGCCTGAAGACGCAGACGCCTCCCATACTCTGGACGGAGGCTGCCGAAAAGGGATACATCTATGCCAATCCCCTGCCCCATGTCCTCATGCTGACGGGAATCGTCGTCAGCGCAGCGACAACTGCCGTGGCCCTGGCCATTGTCATAAGAATATACCAGAAATACGGGACCATTGAAGAGGACGAGATAATAGAGAAAGAGCTGGAGTTCGAGCGCAGGGGGGTGCTCTGAGCTATGCTGCTTGTCGAGCACTTTCCGGTGATCATCGTCGGCCTTTCCATGTTCCTCGCATACACCATGCTTCTGGCAGGATATATCAACCGCAGGCTGCCGTTCTTCATGTCCCTGGCCATGAATTGCTTCTTCCTCTTCCTCTCCATTTTTATACTGGATCACGTGCTAACAGTGGGGCCGATAAGGTATTGGCAGGGAGGGTGGAGGCCGCCCTGGGGCATCGAATATGTTGTAGACGCCATGAATGCCTACCTGCTGATAATAGTAATATCAATTGTGATATTAGGGTTAATATATTCTAAGAGAAATGTAGAGTTTGAGATAGAGGAACGAAAGCACGTCACATTTTACACCCTGATTCAACTGATGGCGGCGGGGCTGTACGGAATAACAGTCACCGGCGATCTGTTCAATATGTTCATCTGGCTGGAGATCGCATCCCTCACAGCTTACGCCCTGATCGCCGTGGCAGGGGGAAGGGCGCTTCGTCCGGCCTACAATTATGTGATAATGGGCTCAATTGGAGCCTGCCTTTACATCTTCGGAGTATGCTGGCTGTATTCCGTCACTGGAACCCTCAACATGGGGGACATGAGGCTCCTGCTGCCCCTCGTATACGACAACAAAGCGGTTCAGATGGGCTTTGCCATGATTGTGGTGGGGGTGATGATAAAGGCGTATATATTTCCCCTTCATCTATGGCAGCCCGACGTATACACCTATGCACCATCTACGGTAAGCTCACTGATGGCCTCAGTGCATGTGAAAGTGATGTTTTACATACTTATAAGACTATTTTACTCCGTCTTCACCCTGGACTTCATAAGGCATTATATCGGCCTGGACCTGCTGATCTGCTGGCTTGCGGCCATAGCCATGCTGGCCGGCTCCATCTGGGCCATCAAGCAGAGGAATTTGCGAAGGATGCTGGCCTATTCATCTGTGTCGCAAATGGGCTACATCCTTCTGGGAGTGGGCCTCTCGCCCCTATCTCCCTGGGGGCTGGTCGGAGCTGCAGCCCACATCCTCAATCATGCCGTGAGCAAGGGCTGCCTCTTCATGTGCGCCGGAGCCATCCTCCAGCAAGAGGGGCTGAGGGATATCAGGGACTTTGTGGGGCTTGGAAAGAAGATGCCCTATGTCTGCGCCGCCTTCACCATTGCTGCATTATCCATGATCGGCATTCCATTCACAGCAGGCTTCACATCCAAGGTGTTCTTGATATTGGCCTCCCTGGATGCGGCTCAGTCTCCATTCGTGGCTGTGCTGCTCATCAGCGGCCTTCTCAACCTGGTATATTTCTGGAGGGTGATCGATCAGATGTACTTTGCCGGGCACGGGGGGACCGATAACCCTGCTGAGGCTGCACCAAGAGTAACATCAGGTGCGGCAAAGGGCGGCAGGCCTATTCCCCTCAGCATGACCGCTCCCATTCTGGTCCTGGCCTCCCTCTGCATCATCCTGGGCGTCCTATGGCTCACCGATATCCCCCTGCCTCTGATAGACCACATCCTCTCGAATTTGAGGATGGAGGCGACCATATGATAGATATGATGACGCCCCTTTTTGCCATCTCCTGCCCGGCAGTAGCCGCAGCTTTGATCCTTCTCAGCCGTAGGCATCCCAATATCAGAGAGGCCTGGACCATAGCGGCAAGCATCGCCATGTTCCTCTTAGTGCTCTCCATGGCACCTTTGATCATCAGGGGAGAGACTGTAAGGTGCATACTCTTCCAGTCGATGTTCAAGGGCATCTACATCGGATTCAAAGTCGATGCCTTCGGTGAGATATTCGCTATAACGGCATCCTCCCTATGGGTGCTGGTCTCATTTTACTCCATCGGATACATGCGAACGCTAAAAGAGCATGCTCAGACCAGGTACTTCTTCGCCTTCTGCTTCGCCATCATGGGCGCGGTGGGAGTCGCCCTATCGGCAAACCTGATCACCCTGTTCATATTCTTTGAGGTAATAACCGTCTCCACATACCCCCTGGTCATTCACGAGCAATCGCCGGAGGCATTGCGGGCCGGCCACAAGTACCTGGCCTATCTCATGCCTGCAGGCACATTCCTCCTCCTGGCGACCATGGTCACATATTACCTCGCCGGCACTACGGATTTCACGCCAGGCGGAATTAGAGCACTGGCATCAGCCTCGCCCATGATCATAGTCGGCCTGTTCCTGGCCTTCCTCCTGGGATTTATGAAGGCGGCCTGGATGCCCTTTCACTCTTGGCTTCCTACGGCCATGATTGCACCCTCCCCGGTGAGCGCCTTGCTGCACGCCGTGGCCGTTGTCAAGGCAGGGGTCTTCGGAATAGTGCGCATGGTGGGCTATGTCTTCGGCATGGACCTGATGCAGCAGGTCGGACTGTGGCTGGTCCTGGCCTGCATCGCCGGATTTACCATGATCGTGGGCTCCTTCTTTGCCATCACCCAGGACAATTTGAAGAGAAGGCTCGCCTACTCCACCATAAGCCAGCTCTCTTACATCATTCTGGGCGCGGCGCTGCTCACACGGGACAGCATTCAGGGAGCAATGATGCATATACCTTTTCACGGATACATGAAGATCACCCTCTTCCTCTGTGCGGGAGCCATACTGGTAGCCACGGGAAAGACGAAGGTCAGCGAGATGGCGGGCATAGGCAAGAGCATGCCTGTAACCATGCTCGCCTTCAGCGTGGCTGCCATAGGCATGGCCGGCATCCCCCCTGTCTGCGGGTTCGTCAGCAAGCTGCTCCTCGCCAAGGGAGCCTGGGCTGCCGGGTCCTACTACGGAATGGTGTTTTTAGCGGTCATACTGATAAGCTCGCTTTTGGATGTGATTTACTTCTTTCCCATAATCCTGACTGCCTTCTTCAAGTCCCCTGCCGGCACTGCAGATGAGAATGGAAACGCTGGAGACGGGGGCCGGGAAGAGATAAAGGAGGCTCCTCTGCTGGTGGTGGCCCCCCTGGCCGTAACCGCCCTGTTCTCTTTAGCCTTCTTCTTCGATCAAAATATCTTCTACATTTACGACCTGGCCAGGATGGCGATATCGGACCTGTTTGGAGGTGGCTAAAGCAAAGATGATGCGCGAGTTGCTGACCCTTATGCTGCTGATGGGATCCATGCCCCTGGCTGCCAGTTCCGATTCTGCACCGCACTTCCTTCTCAATGCCCCTTCGCCGGGACGAATCCCACAGGAGGAATGGAACAGGACCTTCGGGGGCTCGAGCAGCGATGTGGGAACCTACTGCCAGAGGACCCCTGACGGCGGATACATCATCACCGGATATACATCGTCTTATGGAGCAGACGCACCGTTCTCCTGGCTGATCAAAGTGCAGCACAGAGGGGACCTGTGGCTGATAAAGACCGATGACCAGGGAAACCGGGAATGGGACAGGACCTACGGAGGCCTGGGCAAGGACCTGGGCTTTTATGTGCAGCAGACGGAGGATGACGGCTACCTCATCGTGGGCGGAAAGAAGTCGTTCTGGATCATAGGCAATTACGATCTTTGGGTCATAAAGACAGATGCCGTCGGAAATGCGGTCTGGGAGAGGACCTACGGCATGTCCGGCGAGGACCTGGGATTCGCCGGCCAGCAGACTGAAGACGGCGGATACATCATAGTGGGCTATACATCCGTCTCAGATGGCCGGAAGGCCCGGATCATCAAGGTCGACTCCCAGGGGAACAAAATTAGGGATATAGTTACGGGCAGGGTGAATTCCGAGGCGGCCTGCATTCAACTGACCGGGGACGGCGGCTGTATCATCACCGGCTACACAAAGCCCTCGGAGGCGGCACAGGAGGATGTATGGCTGATCAAGACCGATTCCAATGGGACAATGCAGTGGCAGAAGACCTTCGGAGGGTCGAATAGGGATGTGGGCATATCAGTGGAGCCAACCGGCGATGGCGGATATATCGTCACCGGCTTTACGGAGTCCTTCGGCGGAGGGATGGGAGACGTCTGGCTGATAAAAACCGATGCTTTCGGCATCGAAGAGTGGAACAGAACCTTCGGCGGTGACAATTTCGAGTCAGGAGAATCGGTTCAGCAGACTGAAGACGGGGGGTATATCATCGCCGGCTATAAGGCAATACCTGCCGAAAACAGAAGCGGCTATTCACGTCTCTTCTTTACCTCGCGCCTGGGGCGCTTATGGCTGATCAAGACCGATGATATGGGGAATCGCCAATGGGATCTGACCTATGGAGGCAGCGGCAATGACTGGGGTAACTGTGTGCAGGAGACGCAGGATGGGGGATACGTCGTAGCCGGCGTAACAGAGTCATATGGGGCAGGAAAAGAGGATGTCTGGCTGATAAAAGTGGCATGAGGAGTGAGTGCTGGTGTCAGGAGATAGGGAGATGGAGGATCTGGGTGGCGGACGCGGAGAGAGAGAATCCGGAGAGAGGGAGAGATGCGATTACTTCTGGCACACCTACTATGGCTTTCCGTCTGAGATACTTGGCTGGGCGCTGCTGGTTGTAACTCTATCCTTCCTCGCGTTTGTGGCATCAGTAGCTATGGGTATATTATGACAATTATTAAAGTATGATAAAGGGATGACGAAAATGGACCCAATATTGGCAGTTCTCGCCCTCCTGGGCATTGTCGGGTACGTCTCTCTCTTTCTCGGAACAGCGGAGCCGCGGCACCGACACGGGGACTTATTCCTCACAATCGTTGCCTTCTCCCTTATTGTAATGGTGATCGCCGGCCTGTTCATAGATTGGCCAGTCGAGTTTAGCTGGCAGGATACAACCGCCTTTTATGCAATATTCGGCTTCTCTGCATTTACCTTCCTCATCTACGCCGCCAAGGTATTGCGCCTGTGGCTCTCGAAAGAAGAAGACTACTATGAAAAGAAGGGGGTGTGAAGCCTATGATTGGCTGGGTGCATCCGGGATTCCTGCTGATAATCGGAGCATTTTTTGTACCGCTCTTCAAAGGCAGATGGAAGAAAGGATACCTGATCATCCCCCCGCTGGCAGCGCTAATTGACGTCGTACTCATGTATACCGGAGCATTTGGACAGATTCCCTACACGTCATGGCATCTGCCGTTCATGGAATACGAGCTTATCTTTGGAAGGGTGGACAAGCTCAGCTTTTTATTCGGATTGGCTTTCTCTCTGGCCTCCGTCCCGGTCATGATCTATTCCCTTCATGTAACGAGCAGCAGCGAACATATGGCCCAACTGGTTTATGCAGGCAGTGCTCTGGGTGTGGTTTTTGCCGGCGATCTCATAAGCCTGTACTTTTTCTGGGAGATAATGTCGATTGCATCCATGATAGTCATCTGGCACGGCGCAACCGAAAAGGCGCATAGTGCCGGATTTAGGTATATCATGTGGCATATCGCCGGGGGAGTAATCCTGCTGGCAGGGATTGTGATGTATATTGCCAGCACCGGATCAATAACCTTCAACGCCATCGGCTGGAACTCGAGCAGTACCTACCTAGCAGCTATGTTGATCTTCGTGGGCTTTATCATAAATGCCGGCGTTCCCCCCCTGCATGCATGGCTGCCAGATGCCTATCCTGAGTCAACCGTTACTGGATCGGTATACCTGAGCATCTTTACCACCAAGTCTGCGGTGTATGTTTTAGCAAGAGGATTCGCCGGTTTTGGTCCTCTGATGTGGCTGGGAGCGCTTATGACTGTGTATCCCATATTTTATGCCGTTTTGGAGAATAATTTAAGGAGAGTCCTCTCTTACAGCCTCATAAACCAGGTAGGATTCATGCTGTGCGGGATAGGAATGGGCACAGCACTCTCCCTCAACGGAGCCACATCCCATGCATTTGCCCATATCATCTACAAGTCGCTGCTGTTTATGAGCGTGGGAAGTGTGCTCTTCAGGACGGGCACTGCCAAGATCACTGACCTTGGCGGACTGTATAAGTCCATGCCCCTGACATGCGCATTCTGCCTGATCGGCGCCGCCTCCATCTCGGCCTTCCCCCTGTTCTCCGGATTTGTGACCAAAGCCATGGTTGTGCAGGCATCTGCTCTGGGGGGGCTGGCACTTGTATATGTTCTCTTGCAGCTTGCCTCCGCCGGTGTGTTCGAGCATGCCGGCATTAAAGTCCCCTTCTTTACATTCTTCGGACATGACAGCGGCCTGCGTCCCAAGGAGGCGCCGGCCAATATGCTGCTGGGAATGGGCATAATGGCATTTTTATGCATCTTCATCGGCCTGTATCCACAGCCGCTCTATCAAATCCTTCCCTACCCTGTGGACTTTGAGGCATACACAGCTCCCCATGTGGTCGAGTCTCTTCAGTTGCTGCTGTTCGCTTCCTTTGCATTCTTCCTGCTTTTCACCTCCGGCATATACCCGCCGGAGAGGAGGACTATAAGCCTTGATACCGACTGGCCGCTGCGGATCATAGGGGGAAAGTTCATGTGGTTCTTGAGGGAGCCGATGACCGGATTTGCCGCCTGGATGGACGGAGGTATCAAAAGGATCGCCTCCGACTTTACGGCCTTTGGAGAGGAGAAGGAAGAGCGGATCTTTATCGGCATCTCAGTGATGCTGGCGCTCTTATTCCTGGCACTATACCTGATCATAGAGATACTGTACCGGTGGATCTTCTGATGGAATGGTGATGATATGAAAGTTCAATCACTGGGCTACATCCTCATGGCGCTATTGACGCCATTGATATATGCGGTCACAGTTCTGGATGCGGTGATTTAGAGGAGGCAATGGAATGGACGCAGATGAAGGGCTGGTCCTGGCGGGAGCATTGCTTGGGACGAGCATGCTCGCCGTCTGGATCGTATTTGTCCTGGCCCTTTTATGGAGACAGGGGCCAGGATAAGTTTCACCTGGCTTGTGCGGAAATGAATTCTAAATGCCGTTTAATGTGGCCTGGTATGGCGATCCAAAGAGCTTTAAAGCGGCTATCTCGGATAAGGGCAGATCGCCGGCGGCAATGGCAGCGCCCAGGCCGATGCAAAGGCATCCGATTATGACAAGCCCGGCCCGCGCCCTGCGCTCTGTTGGCAAAATTCCTGCCGCTGCCACTAGCACCAGGAGCGCCAGCACTGGTGAGAGTATCCACGAAAAAATTCCAAGCACAACTACCAGAGCAATCGATAAGACTTTGACGTATGTCCCGCTTAATGAAGTCATCCAGGGCATATAGTTATCCTCCGCTGCCGGACGGTTAAGCCCGGTATCTTGGCTATTGAATTAAGGGTTATCATCTGCATTCACCATATTAAACGTTTTTGGTAAGGTCGAGCCGGCCATATTCTTAATTATTAATCTTTGTAAACTCGCATTTGCATCATTTTTAATAAAAATTAGTTCAGCCCGCCAGGGGGCCGAACGGCACATAGAATATCCACACGAAGTAGACGAGCATCAATACCAATCCCAGGGGTACGCCCAGGCGCGCCCACTCCTTGCTGGTTATGCCAAGCTTGTTTGCGGATATGATGTTGGGGATGTTCCCCGGAACCAGCATTCCCCCGGCGATTAGCAGCCCCATCAATGCGGCGGTTATCTGGCCTATGGAAAGGCTCGGCGCAATCTCTGCTGCTGTGAGCGTGGCGTTGTCCAGGATGGCCGATACCATATTGACCCAGTAGAGGAGCTGGGAGGGGATGGCTGTGAAGTACTTGTCTATGATGATCTTCATGCCTGCTCCGAGCAGCAGCAATGCCATGACGAAGACATAGACCTTCAGGGCCCGAACAGCAACGTCCCGCAGGCTCTCAGTATCAGGGGCTGATGCCACGCACTCCTGCCGGGCAGCCTTGGCTGTGAGAAGCACTCCCAGAGCCCCCAGCGCCAGGACTCCAGCAATCACGTACACGCCAAGCTTATCGAAGAGGAAGAAGAATCCGGCGTTGTAGGGAGGACCCTGGAGCTTGGCTATGGCTATGGTGGACAGCGGCTCGCCGAGAGGCGTGAGCACTGCTCCGAGGCCGATAGAGAAACAGGCGACTATCACAAGGTTGACCTTATCCCTGCGCTCCAGAGGCATGCAGTTGACCAGCTCCACCAGGAGCAGCGCGGCTATGATGGCAGTGATGACGCTGGAGGCGAGGCCGAGGCCCACGATCGTCACGAAGACCACGGCCTGCAGTGAGACCCTATCGAGTATGTGGCTCATGGCGATCTGGGCCTTTGTCCGGCCATAGTGGAAGGCCAGGCCAGCCACCAGCACCGCCGGCACAATGCCCTTCACAACCGGCTCCTTGACAGCCTCGAAGATCAGATTCATCTCCCAGGCACCGGCGATGGTCACTGAGAGAATGCCCATCACAAAAAGGAAGGCCTCCAGGTTATGCTCGATCTTCCTCACAGCGAAGGGGCCGACCAGCACAGCCAGGACTACCAGGGCTAGGCCAATGTCGACGGCAGTCACGCCTGCCAGAGCAGAGGGCATCTGTGCACTCTGTAGCGACGGAAGGCTGCTTGCAACTGCGGCTGCGGCTACGGCCACAGCAAGGCTTGCAGCAGCCGAGAGCAGGATTATAAATCCGTTGTCCCTTTCGCGATCTTCATGGTGGCGGGTGAGCATATGCCTGGAGATTCCCAGAAATGATATGCCCCAGAGGACCACAACTGCTATGGCCGTGACTATGGTCCTCCCAGTCACCTGGACGCCAGACGCGGCTGATGGCTGCGCCATCAAGAGGCTGGCGGACGCTGCAGCTCCTATGCCAACGGCCAGGCTCACAAATATGGAGAGAAGCATGTAAAAGCCGTTGTCAGGACGGGTGCCATGCCCGGCCTTATGCCCCTGCAGGTACCTGTTCATCCCGAAAAAGGATAGACCCCAGCCACCCAGGGCGGCTATCGAGGGTATGGCGGTCCCTGCCTCTATTCCTGTATACATTTTTCCATCACCCCCTAAAGGGCAAACTCGATGTGGAAGGGTACATAGAAGATCCACACATAGTATATGGCCATCACTATCAGTCCCAGGGGCACCCCGAGGCGTGCCCACTCTTTGCTGCTGATGTTAAGCTTCTGGGCGGATATGATATTGGGGATATTTCCCGGAATCAGCATGCCGCCGGCGATGAGCAGCCCCATCAACACCGCCTGGATCTGGGTGATCTCCATGGCCGGAGACAGCTCTGCCGCAGTCAGTGTGGCGTTGTCCAGAATGGCCGAGATCATGTTCACCCAGTAGAGCACCTGGGATGGGACTGTGAGCAGATACTTGTCTATGACGATCTTCATGCCGCCTCCCAATAGCAGGAGGGCCATGACAAATAAGTAGACCTTGGCTGCCCTCATAACCACGTCCTTCAGGCTCTCAGTCCCTTCGGTGGATACCACACAGGCCTCCTTGCTCTTCTTGCCTGTGAGGAACGCAGCCAGAGCACCCATGGCCAGTATACCGGGTATGACGTAAATGGCCAGGCGGTTGAAGAGGAAGAAGAATCCGGCATTATAGGGCGCACCCTGCAGCTTGGTTATGGCGATGGTAGCAAGCGGCTCGCCCAATGGAGTGAGTACGGCTCCTAGGCCAATGGAGAAGCATGCGATGATCACCACGTTGATCTTGGTCTGACGGTCGAGGGGCATGCAGTTGACCAGCTCCACGAGCAGCAGGGCAGCGATTATGGCCGTGATGACGCTGGAGGCCATGCCCAGTATGACCACAATCATGAAGACGAGCAGCTTTAGGGAGACCTTGTCTAAAATGGAGGTCATGGCTCTCTGAGCCTTATCTCTGCCGTAGTGGAAGAGCAGGCCAGCGACCAGTACTGCAGGCACTATGCCTTTTACCACAGGCTCCATTGCGGCTTCCATTACCAGCTTCATATTCCAGCCGACTTCAGCTATCTGCTCGTGACTGTAGCCTATGGCCTGCAGGGCGGCCGTGCTCTCAAATCCGGAAATCGTTACCGCCAGCACACCCATAACGAATAGAAATGCTTCCAGATTGTGTTCGATCTTTTTGACCATAAACGGTCCAATCAGCACAACCAGGACAATGGCGAATAAACCAATGTCTACAAACGTAATTGGCATTTTATCAGTACCTCCGGCACATCCATCTCAATCTTTATTCGAGAATCCGAATTTACCAATATTTAACATTTTTGCATCTTCGTATTAAATTATTGTAAATAATTATTCGTTATGATATCCTTGAGGATCGCACATATCATTCAGACTGAAATTCAATTTCAGAGTATGTTTTCCCAAATAACTCCAGCATAAATCAATATCAATAAGGCTTAGTGCATATTTACTAATATCCTCCTGGCATGTTTTGATGGTTATAAATAATTATATGTGATATTATGCACAATAAGATGAAGATACATTCAATAAAAAGATCCATTCATGCTGGAGTGCAGGCACGTTCTTTTTTCAGTCAAAGCGCCATCCTCCATGCCCAAAGCTGAAAAATATAATGAAAATTAGTGCAGTTATTTATACATCATATAGTAATTCTTCTCCAGCTCCATCCATCATTAATGGATATTGTCATGATAATTAATAGCCAAATATGAGAGATCCGCCTGTAGTCGCGAAGTTCCTCGAAAAAAATTATCTAAGAGAAAATCGACGCAGGTGCAAGCGATTCCATCAGAGTTCGAGGAGTGATAAAGCCCCACGGCGTGCCGTTATCCTGCACAACGAGCTGCTTTGCCCCTGTCCGGCCCAGCATCTTTGCCGCCTCGAAGAGGGGCGCATCCGACCTGATGGTGAGATAGCCGGGAGTCATAATATCCTGCACCTGCAAATCGGTCCTGCCCTCTGCCACCGCCCTGGTTATGTCCACCAGATTTACCACGCCAGGCGACTTTCCATCCACTAAAGCCTCCTGCGCTCCATTGACAACCATTATCCTGGATGCCTCTTTAAGAGATGTGCCAGGGTGGATGCGAATGGCACGCTTGGCCACAGTCTTTACCGGATGTCTGGGAATTGAGATCATCTCAGCGATATCCAGGACCATGCTGCTGGCGGCGCGGTCCACTGCCACCACCCTGCCGCGAATGTACAGATGGTTGACTGGAGTGGGACCTATCTCGATATCATCGCCCACTGCGAAGGCTTTGATATTGCCGATTATGCGAATGGAGACGTGGCTGTAGCGGGCGGATTGCATCACATTATTAAAAACGATCTCATTGGTGCTTGCCCCGTCCACTATTATGCCATTCCTGACAACGGGCACATCGACCTCGTCTGCGCTACTGTTGTCAATTTTAAGGGCTTCGTATGCTATGGGGGTGGCTCTATACCCTCCATTGGGGCCGGTGACGCTCTCAACCAGTTTCAGGGCCTTGAGAGATCGCAGGTGAATCCTTACCGTCTCCGGGTTTCTGTCCATCAGCTCTCCAATCTCCTTGCCTTTAACCGCCCGGCTCTCACGACGGTGAATGTTGATCATGGTGGTCAGGGTGTCCCTTTGGACTGGCGTCAGATCGATTTTAAGCCCCAGGCTGAGAATGCCAATGGCCCCGATGGCGGACAATATCAGGTATGGATCCGACGTGAGGATAGCGGCAAATGGCGACCCATCCATCTTCAAGGAGGCCTGGAGAGATGAAGGAAAACCGAATGCCCCCAGCGTCCCAAAGCCTACGGAAAGCCCGCCCATCACGAGATATTTCGCTGCAGCTTTGCGGTCGAAGGAGATAAGGAAGGCTACAACGCCCAGCACCAGAAGCGGGACCGTGGGCGTGAGAAATATTGCCAGCACGCCGACAGCGACGATGACGGCAGAAAGCACCAAATTCACCCTCTCCCCACTCAATTCAATTATGCTCCGCATACAGCCTCCTCATTGTTGCCGGGAATAATGCTCACCTTTTTGAAAATGAAGCCAAACCATTTAGAGTATTTCGCATATTAAATGGTTTTGGTAAGGCCGTTTAAAGATATCTTTAATTGTTGTTCGTAGTAAACAGATAAAGCTATATGCGCAAACTTTTTCTGTATTGCGTCAAATTATAAATAGAGGAGTTTGAGGATTCCTAATAACTTCAGGTCTCCTATCAGATATACGGCTCGGCCAACGATTCAACCATTTTTCCGCTCTTCAGACGCCAAATTTCCTTGATTAACCATCTTTTTCGGTTATTCTTCGATAGC
>Ga0209506_1001668_pt1 | contig 22215 bp, 14 predicted proteins | sample AD_JPNHG2_MetaG_FD_184409 | JGI IMG/M metagenome (GOLD analysis project Ga0209506, IMG submission 184409) | Active sludge microbial communities of municipal wastewater-treating anaerobic digesters from Japan - AD_JPNHG2_MetaG (SPAdes) (version 2) | ecosystem: Engineered > Bioreactor > Anaerobic...
TTCGTGAAGTTTTTCATCCTGTTGAATTTCAGGACAAAGACGTATGTATGTTTCAGTTTTGGGATGAAATTTTTCGGTAAGCTGTTCGCTGATTTCGATGACGCCTTTTTCCAGCAGTAATTTTAGTTGAGGTAAAACGTTTGAAATTCCGCTATCTTTTGCCAACGCTGACAATGAAATGGGCTTTTTCTGATTTAAAATGACATCCAGAATTTTTTTTTCGCGTTCTGAAAAATGGACGTTGGTATCAAAATCCGGCTTCACCCGTACAAGAGTTTCACTTTCCAGTTTAAGACCGGCCGGTAAAGCCGATTGATAAACTTCCCCCAAATGTGCCTGATAATAATTGGCTATCCATTCCCAAAATTTGATTTGAGGTCGGCGCAAAATGGGTTCCTCATCCAAAATACCGACAATTTCTTTTATTTGATAAGTCGTTTCCGGACGAAGAATATGAACATAATATACAATTCCGGAATATAATTTTTTTTTACCAAATGGTACTACAACTCGCATACCTTGTTGTATCGAGTTCTCATCTGCTTCGGGAACAGCATAGGTAAAAGTATTGGGCAATGGCAAAGGCAATATGACTTCAATGTATTTCAAAAGAACCGATTTCTGTTTTTATAATTGAACAAAATATAAGTTGGAAAAAACGTTTAAAAAGTTTAGATGGATATTGTTTCAGCAAAGAATAATCAGCAGCATTTAATTGTAAATGAATTTGATTAAAAGTGGTTCCGAGTTTTTCAATGCTGCATGAAGGATATAAATTCCTTTTTGCATGTTTTTCATAGAAATGCGGTTGGTTGACGCGAAACTTTGTATGGCAGTGCCGGCGCTGTCAAATAAAGTAACTTTACTGAATGTTTTATCGAAAAGTATGACTTTTTGTAAGTCATCATAACGCCATCCGGTTTTTAGTTGGAGCGGATGGGTCGATTGACTGACTTCTTTAAAAGCATCGAGGGCAATAGTAGGTTTCCCTGTATTGTCGAAAGCGCCCAATGTATATCCGTTCCATCCGGGATAACACTGCGGCTCCCAATATAATACGCCCAATCCTTTTCCTTGCGAAACATTTTTGGTTTTGTTAATCAAATCGGAAAGAAAATCTCTGCATGCTTCCGGAGCATCCCATTGCATACCGCATTCCACTATCATCACTTCTGTACCGTATCGACTTACCATGTCGTTCATATTGTTGAAACAACTGATATTGCAATTTCTCCAGTCGTTTTTGGTCGTGTACCAAAAGGGATAAACCGACATGCCGATAACGTCCCATTTCCCGCCATAATTCTTTAACGTGTCGAAAAACCAACGGTACAAACTGTTGCTATAGCCATTGGGTAAGTGGACGATAACTTTGGCATTGGGGAAAACGGATTTTACGGCATCATATCCTGCATTGTTTAACTCGGCGTAGTTTTGTGGATTTTTTGAAATTCTTCCATCTTCCCAAAGCATTCCATCAGAAGTTTCATTGCCAACCTGAACCCATTCCGGAGTTATATCATTGTTTTTCAGAAAAGTAAGTACTTCGTTAGTGTGTTGGGAAAGAGCTGTTTTCAGGTCGGCAAAAGAAAGATTGGACCATGCTGCAGGTTTGGTTTGTTTTCCGGGGTCGGCCCAAGAGTCGCTATAATGAAAATCAATCATAATGCGCATGCCCAAATCGTTTGCTCGTTGTGCTTTCAAAAGTACATCCTGAGCGTTGCACCATCCATCGGCAGGATTGACCCATACACGGAGACGGATGGTATTCATTCCCAAACTTTTCAGTAACGTCATACATTCCGTTTCCACTCCTTCGGCAGTATAAAATTTTTTTCCGGCAGCTTCCATTTGTGTTACCCAGCTTACATCAGCTCCTTTGGCAAAGTCCTGCGAAAGAGTTTTTAAGAAAAATCCAGTCAATAGTAGGAATAAACAGATTATTTTCTCAAAATTCGGGAAATAAAAATTTTTTGTATGTGTTTTCATGTCGTTTTGTCGAAATAATGTTGAAGACTGTGAACATTGCAAATGTAGAAAATTTTGTTGGTAAAATCCATAATTCTTATGAAGAACTAAATTCTTTGTGATAAAAAAATCTTTTTTTAATGCAAATCGATCGAATCGTTATGTTGTACTTTTCAGAGTAATCGTAGAAAATTTATATCTATTTTTAACTACTTTTGTAAATCATAAAATTACAAAAGTTGTTGTTCGTAAAATTTGATAACCAAGATATTTTTTACAATCCATTTACTTAAATATTTATCGTTATGAAGTCAAAGTATTTTGTTAATATTTTAATTATGACTATGTTGTGTTTTTACATGCAGCAATTGAATGCGCAAGACTGGCCAAATTTAGGTCGTTTCAGAGCAGAAAATGAAAAATTGGGAGCCCCTGATAAAGGTGAAAAAAGAGTAGTTTTCTTGGGCAATTCCATCACCGAAGGTTGGATTAATATTCGTCCCGATTTTTTTAAAAATCGTTCCTATATCAATCGGGGTATCAGCGGTCAGACAACCCCTCAAATGCTTTTGCGCTTTCGTCAGGATGTAATTAAATTGCAACCGGCGGTAGTAGTAATTTTAGCCGGCACCAACGATATTGCAGGCAATACAGGGCCTTCAACACTCGAAATGATTGAAGACAATCTTTCTTCTATGTCAGAATTGGCACGGGTTCACAATATTAAGGTGGTTCTTTCCTCCGTATTGCCTGCCTATGATTATCCTTGGCGTCGGGGTTTGCAGCCGGCTGAGAAAATTGTAACTCTGAACGCATGGATTAAAGATTATTGTCAGAAAAACGGATTTGTTTATCTGGATTATTTCTCGGCAATGGCAGATGAAAGAAACGGTTTAAAATCCGAATTTTCCGAAGATGGAGTTCATCCCAATCAAAAAGGCTATCAGGTGATGGAACCACTTGCTGAAGCCGCTATTCAAAAAGCATTGAAACAGAACTTCAAAAAATGCCCCTGTAATAAATAAGTTTCTGTAAAAAATTATAAATCAAATCATAAACTTTTTGTATCTTTGTGCCCGTATTTTTTTAAGTCAACATAAAGTCTAATCTACTATTTATTAGTAAAAAAACAAATTTTTAGAATGGAAGAAAACCAAATCAATTTAGAAAAGAACGAATCTGCCCTGACAGAAAATGTTTCTCCAGAAGCTGTTGAAGCCAAAAAAGAAGAAACTCAAGAGGTAAATGAAGTTCTGTCTCCCGAAGAAGAAAGTGTTGCAGAATCGCATGCAGCAGAACCAATTGTTGCAGAAACACCCGAAGTTTCTGTACCTGAAGAACCTGTAAAGGAATCAGTTGCCCCAGTTCAAGCTGAAATAACCCCTGAAGAATTTGACTGGGATGCTTATGAAAAAGGAAATACCCTGACTACTGAAGCAAAAAAGGAATTGGAAAATGTTTATGACAAAACCCTGAATGCCGTTAAGGACAAAGAAGTGGTAGAAGGAACGGTGATTTCCATCAACAAACGTGAAGTTGTTGTAAATATCGGTTATAAATCCGATGGCGTTGTTCCCATGAGCGAATTTCGATACAATCCCGATCTGAAAGTCGGCGATAAGGTTGAAGTTTATATTGAAAGTCAGGAAGACAAGAAAGGCCAATTATTGCTTTCACACAAGCAGGCACGTATTAGTCGGGCATGGGATCGCGTAAATGCAGCTCTCGAATCGCAGGAAGTAGTTAAAGGTTTCATTAAATGCCGTACCAAAGGCGGTATGATTGTCGATGTGTTTGGTATCGAAGCATTTTTGCCCGGTTCACAAATCGATGTTAAACCTATTCGCGATTACGATGCTTTCGTCAACAAAACTATGGAATTCAAAGTTGTAAAAATCAATCAGGAATTCCGAAATGTTGTCGTATCGCACAAAGCTCTGATAGAAGAAGAATTGGAGCAACAGAAAAAAGAAATTATCAGCAAATTGCAGAAAGGACAAATTCTCGAAGGTGTTGTCAAGAATATCACTTCCTATGGCGTATTTATCGACTTGGGAGGCGTGGACGGCTTGATTCACATTACCGATTTGTCGTGGGGACGTATCAATCATCCAAGTGAAGTTGTTTCGCTGGACGAAAAAATCAACGTCGTTATTCTGGACTTTGATGAAGAGAAAAAACGTATTGCTTTGGGTTTGAAACAGCTTACTCCACATCCTTGGGATGCGTTGGATCCCAATTTAAAAGTAGGCGACAAGGTAAAAGGCAAAGTGGTTGTGATTACCGATTATGGTGCATTTGTAGAAATTGCTCCAGGAGTGGAAGGATTGATTCACGTATCAGAAATGAGTTGGTCGCAACATCTTCGTTCGGCACAAGACTTTTTGAAAGTTGGCGACGAAGTGGAAGCCATTATTTTGACGCTCGACCGCGATGAACGTAAAATGTCGTTGGGCATCAAGCAGCTGAAATCCGATCCTTGGGAAAATATAGAAGAACGTTATCCGGTTGGGAGCAAACATGTTGCCAAAGTTCGCAATTTTACCAATTTCGGCGTATTTGTAGAGATTGAAGAAGGCGTAGATGGCTTGATTCATATTTCTGATTTGTCGTGGACAAAGAAAATCAAACATCCTTCTGAATTTACACAAATTGGAAGTGAAATCGAAGTAGTAGTACTCGATATTGACAAGGAAAATCGTCGTTTAAGTTTGGGACACAAACAGTTGGAAGAAAATCCGTGGGATGCGCTCGAAAGCGTATTTGCTGTGGATAGTATTCACGACGGCGTAGTTGTTGAAATGCTCGATAAAGGGGCCGTTATTGCTTTGCCTTATGGTGTAGAAGGATTTGCTTCAGCCAAACAGTTGGTAAAGGAAGACGGTACACAGGCACAGGTTGACGAAAAACTTCCTTTCAAAGTTATCGAATTCAACAAGGATGCAAAGAAAATTGTACTTTCCCACACACGTATTCACGAAGACCTGAAACGTGCTGCCAAAACTGAAAGTGCAGAAGGTGAAACTTCGACTTCTCCAAAGAAATCGGTTACCAAACGTACAAAGAAAGAAGAATCTTCAACCGTGCAGACTCAGGCTATCGAAAAAACTACTTTTGGAGATATTCAGTCATTGGTAGATTTGAAAGATCAGATGGAAAGTGAAGCCGCTAAAAAATTGGCCAAAAAGGAAACAAAATCCAAAAAAGCTGAGCCAGCTGAAAAAGAAGAACCTGCAGAAGTAAAGATGGCAGAGGAAACAAAAGTGGAAGAACCTTCTGAAAAACCTGCCGAAACGGAAGAAAAGTCAGAAAAACCTCAGAAATCGAGTAAGAAGGAAAAAACCGAAAAGGTTGAAGAAAAGGTTGTTGAAGCAGAAGAAACACCTGCTTCTGAAGAAGCTGAAACTTCAGAGAAATCTATCGAATAACATTCGGTAATTCTGATTCATAATGTAAAAAAAGCTGTTTGATTTTTTCAAGCAGCTTTCTTTAGTTTTATTGTTTAAGAAAATTATTGAATCAAGCGGAAAGTTTTGCTTCCAAATTTTGTTTCAATGCTGTCAGAAATTCTTCGGTACTCAGATAATCGGTTCGGCTAACTTTTTCTCCATGAACAAGTATAGCAAGATCTTTTGTCATTTTTCCCGATTCTACAGTTTGCACACAGACTTCTTCAAGTTTTCTTGCGAAATCGATTAGTGCATTATTGCCATCCAGTTTTCCGCGATGTGCCAGTCCGCGTGTCCAAGCAAAAATGGAAGCAATAGGATTGGTAGAAGTTTCTTTTCCTTGCTGATAAAGTCTGTAATGACGTGTAACTGTTCCATGTGCGGCTTCTGCCTCAATGGTTTTTCCGTCGGGCGTAATCAGAACCGACGACATCAGTCCCAGTGAACCAAATCCTTGAGCAATAGAATCGGATTGAACATCGCCGTCGTAGTTTTTGCAAGCCCATACAAAGCCGCCATTCCATTTGAGAACAGAAGCTACCATATCGTCAATCAGACGATGTTCGTAAGTGATGCCGGCATTTTGAAAAGCTTCCCTGAATTCTTTTTCGTACACTTCCTGAAAAATATCCTTAAAACGGCCATCATAAGTTTTAAGAATGGTGTTTTTTGTGGACAAATACAAGGGCCATTTTTTATCGAGTGCTGCCTGAAAGGACGAGCGGGCAAATCCATAAATGGATTCATCGGTATTGTACATACTCATGGCTACTCCATCTCCTTGAAAATTATAAACTTCCCACTCCTGTGTTTCTCCGTTTTCGGCAGTAAAAGTCATTTTTAGTGTTCCCTTTCCTTTGATGAGTACATCGGTTGCCTTGTACTGATCGCCAAAAGCATGACGGCCAATCACTATGGGTTTTGTCCAATTAGGCACCAGTCTGGGAATGTTGGAACAAATGATAGGTTCGCGAAAAACAGTTCCACCTATTATATTTCTGATTGTTCCGTTGGGCGATTTCCACATTTTTTTCAATCCAAATTCCTTCACTCTTGCTTCGTCAGGTGTTATGGTGGCACATTTAATTCCCACATTGTATTTTTTTATGGCGTGGGCAGCCTCAATTGTAACTTCATCGTTGGTAAGATCGCGATTTTGTATGCTTAAATCGTAATATTTTATATCAATATCCAGATAGGGAAGGATGAGCTGCTCTTTGATAATTCGCCAGATAATGCGCGTCATTTCGTCTCCATCCAGTTCAACTACCGGTTGTTCAACTTTTATTTTTTTCATACTTTTCCTTTTAAAAGCCGAAAGGATTTTTGTTTAAAAAATCCTTTCAACTATTGCATTTAACGTTTTTCGAGAGGAATAAATTGCTGAATTTCGTTGACATTCTTATAAGCAGGACGAATAATTCTTTTACTGGTAAAGTTGAGTTCTTCGATGCGATGGGCACACCAGCCAACAATGCGGGCCATTGCAAAAATAGGCGTGTAAACTTCTTTCGGTATTCCAATGGCTTCGTAAACAAATCCAGAATAGAAGTCGACATTTACACAAACCTGCTTGTTGTTGTTCCCATTTTTATAATTCATAAATACCTCTACGGCACGCTGTTCTATCAGTTCCTGAAATGCAAATTCTTTTTCAAGGCCTTTTTCTTTGGCAAGTTCGCGAGCCATATCTTTCAACAATATGGCACGCGGATCGCTGATGGTATAAACGGCGTGTCCAATTCCGTAAATCAGTCCGGTTTTATCGTAAGCTTCCTTGTTCAATAACTTTTTCAGATATTGATCAATTTCATCAGCGTCAGTCCAATCATTAATGTTTTCTCTCATTTCTTTGATCATTCCCATTACTTTCAGGTTGGCACCTCCGTGAAGCGGCCCTTTCAACGAACCAATGCCGGCAGCAATGGAAGAATAGGTGTCGGTTTCGGTAGAGCTGGTTACACGTACGCTAAAAGTGGAATTGTTTCCTCCGCCATGTTCGGCATGAAGAATCAAAGCCAGGTCGAGAATTTTAATTTCCAGGGGTGTATATTGTCCTTTTCCTTTTATCATGAACAAGAAATTTTCAGCAAAAGAAAAATTTTCATCCGGGTGGCGGACATGAAGCGATCGTCCTTTTTCGTGATGGCGAAGAACGTTATAAGCATAGGCAATGATAGTTGGAAATTTGGAAACCAGATTGATGGATTGCCGAATAAGATTGTCGCGTGATATGTTGTCGGGATCTTCATCGTAAATATATTGTTCCAAAACGCAGCGCGCCAAAATATTCATGATGTCGTGTCCTTTCAGTGCCATAATGTTCATGGTTGCCTGATGTTGAAGAGGCATAGCTTCATTGAGTATTTTCTTGAAAGTTTCCAGTTCGTCTTTGGTAGGCAGATACCCTGATAACAGCAAAAAAGCAGTTTCTTCAAAACCAAGACGATTTTCGGACTGAATACCATGAACCAATTCTTCTACATCAATTCCGCGATAGTAAAGTTTACCCGGAATTGCCTTTAATTGGCCATCTTCGGTACGTTCGTAGCCTACTACGTCCCCAATGCGGGTCAAACCTACCAGTACTCCCGTATGATCTTCGTTTCTTAAACCACGTTTTACGTTGTATTTGGTAAACAATTCTTTGTCTATTTGGCTGGTTTTTTTGATAGTCTCAGATAATTTGTAAATTAAAAGTTCTTCTTTCATTTTTTACCTCTATTTTTTATTGATAAGTTTCTCTTATATTAATTTGTGCTTTTGGAAAATAATTTTTCTTGAGTTTTGGAACAAAAAGTTTCATTTTCTCATGGCATTCAGTGCACTACCGGCTTTAAACCATTCAATCTGAGTTTTATTGAAACTGTGTGCCACTTCAAATTGTTCGACACTTCCATCGGAATGATGAAGTTGAATCAACAAATTTTTTCCCGGTTTGAAGTCTGAAAGTCCAAGAATGCTAATGCGATCATCTTCGCGAATTTTATCGTAATCGGACTTGTCGATAAAGGTTAAAGCCAGCATACCCTGCTTTTTCAGGTTTGTTTCATGTATTCGGGCAAATGATTTGGCGATGATGGCTTTAACATTCAGATAGCGGGGTTCCATTGCTGCATGTTCACGAGACGAACCTTCGCCGTAGTTTTCTTCAGCAACTACCACAGAGCCTGTACCTTTTGCCTTGTATTTGCGTGCGAGAGCCGAAACTGTGGTATATTGTTTAGTCTCCGGATCGAGTACGGCATTGGTTTTATCATTACAAGCATTGACGGCACCCATGAGCAAATTGTTGGAAATATTGTCCAAATGTCCCCGAAAACGAAGCCACGGACCTGCCATTGAAATATGATCGGTAGTACATTTGCCTTTAACTTTTATCAGCAATGGCAATTCAATCATATCTTTGCCATCCCATGCCGGAAAAGGTTGCAATAGTTGTAATCTTTCTGATTTGGGATCGATATTGATTTCCATTTTTTCTTCCGAAGGCGCTATATAACCCGATTCTTTTATTTCGTATCCCAACAGAGGAAGTTCAAAACCTTGTGGTTCATCCAGTTTGATTTTTTCTCCTTTTTCGTTTTCCAGCTCGTCAGTCAACGGATTGAAACACAAATCGCCGGCAATAGAAAGAGCTGCCACTATTTCGGGAGAAGAAAGAAAAGTATGGGTATTGGGATTGCCATCGTTTCGTTTGGCAAAATTTCTGTTAAAAGAAGTGATAATGGAATTTGGACGATCCGCTACATCTATGTCGCGTTTCCATTGCCCAATGCAAGGGCCGCAAGCATTTGCCATAATTGTGGCTCCTGAACTTTTAAATTCATCCAACATGCCATCGCGTTCGGCTGTACTTCTTATTTTTTCGGATCCGGGATTAATAATCATTTGCGACCGAACTTTCAGATTTTTTTCCCGTGCCTGACGCAATACCGAAACAGCTCGTGAAAGATCTTCATAGGAAGAATTGGTACATGAACCGATAAGCCCGACCTCCAATTTTTGAGGATAATTCTTTTCTCTCACCACTTTCCCAAAAATTGAAATCGGATAAGCTGCATCCGGAGTAAAGGGCCCGTTGATGTGAGGTTCCAATGTGCTTAAATCAATTTCAATCAGTCGGTCGTAATATTTTTCGGGATGTTGTACAACTTCCGGATCGGCCTGTAAATGTTCGGCCAATTTCTTTGCAGTTTCAGCAATTGAATTACGTCCTGTAGCTTCGAGATAGACAGCCGATTTGTTATCGAAAGGAAAAATAGAGCTGGTTGCTCCAACTTCTGCGCCCATATTGCAAATAGTAGCTTTTCCCGTAGCCGAAAGTGAAGCCGTTCCTTCTCCAAAATATTCGATTACGGCATTGGTTGCACCTTTTACGGTTAACATGCCAGTAAGTTTAAGAATAACATCTTTCGGAGATGTCCAGCCGGAAAGTTTTCCCGTTAATTTCACACCGATTATTTTAGGCATTTTCAATTCCCACGGCAGTCCTGACATGACGTCAACAGCATCAGCACCACCGACGCCCACAGCCAACATGGTTAATCCTCCGGCATTCGGTGTATGCGAATCGGTACCTATCATCAACCCGCCGGGAAATGCATAATTTTCCAAAATTACTTGATGGATAATTCCCGAACCGGGTTCCCAAAAACCGATACCGAAATTGTTGGAAACAGCCCGTAAAAAATTGTACACTTCGCTATTCGTTTTTATTGCGGTATCCAAATCATTTTCAGCCGAAACGTGAGCTTGTATCAAATGATCGCAATGAACTGTAGCCGGAACTGCCGTTTTTGAACGTCCCGAATTCATGAGTTGCAACAGAGCCATTTGAGCCGTAGCGTCCTGCATGGCTACTCTGTCGGGTGAGAAATTGACATAATCGATGCCACGAACAAAATTTTTTAATGTTTCGTCGGCCGAGAGGTGAGTATAGAGTATTTTTTCTGTTAAAGTCAATGGTCTGCCAAGCCGGTTTTTTATCTGTTCAATTTTTTCAGGAAAGGACTCGTAGAATTGTTGGATCATTGCTTCATCAAAAATCATATTTTCTGTATTTTTACTCATATTTGAATATTTTGTTTTGCAAAAGTAATAAAAAAAGAACAAAATAATACTTTTTGTCCAATAATAATTAAATTTTTAAATAATCATTTGCATTTCCCGAACGAAATGTATATTTATACAAACAAATCGACATGTCATAATGTTTTCCAATAACATATTTTATTAAATGATAAGTCATAAAGTTTTCTATATCAAACGGGATAAATAATTGACAACATTCATAATTTTAGAAATGAGTTATTAAAAAATCTATCATTAGTCGATTTTTACGATATGTACTGCAATAAATTCACATTTATCCCTACACTCAAAATCTGCAACAAGGAAAAGATTTTAGTTTTGGAGGAAATGGCAATGTTTAAAAATACAAAACAGTTGTTTGTGAATCTCGATATATCCATTACAAACAAAGAGATAACACCATATAACGGAGTATCATTTTGAAACAAATGTTAGAATCTGCTTAAATACAATTGAGACAAGCTCTAACTATGGAGCACTGCGACTTTGACTTTTCCTTTGAATTGGCTAATATTTCTGGTTTAAACTATCACATTCGAAGCATTGATAAAAAACAATTATTTTGTTTTATTTTATTGTAAAAATTTGACTAAATCGGTACAATTTCTATTATTTATTCATATATTTGTTATTTAATACGTAATAGAGTTAATATTTGATTATTGAAATGGTTTTAAGCGAAATGAAGAAAATTGCCTCTATTAAAAGAGTTGGATTTGTATCTTACTATTTTGTTTGTTATCAAAATACGAATCAGAAAACTTTACACATTACCAATCTTAAACAATTGATAAATTATGAAAAAATTTTTTTACTCATTTGGCTCTTGTTTGCCTGCATTTTCGCTAGCCATGTTTTTGTTTAATTTTTCCCTTATTTTGCAGGTTTCAGCTCAGGGAGCAGGCAAAGCTTTGAATTTTAACGGGACACACAAGTATGTTTCTGTGGCCAACTCTTCAACATTAAATGTTTCGAATGCCATGACACTGGAAGCATGGATGAAATCAGCGGAAGAGAATTTCAGTTATCGAGTACCGATTACTTTGAATCCGGCAACACCTATAGCTGATTATCAGGTAAAAGTTGAATTAACAACTTCCAATTTCGCTTATGCTCACGCCAACAGTGATGGCAGTGATATTCGTTTTTACGACGGGAATGGAACTGAATTAAATTACTGGATGGAGAAATGGGATGCTTCAGGTACTTCCATCATCTGGGTAAAAGTTCCTATTGCTGGAACAAATGAAATCTTTATGCATTATGGGAATTCTTCTGCCCAATCTGCCAGCAATGCAACCAATACTTTTGTAAGAGTAATAGATAGCAATAGTCCGGTAAAAGGAAGCTGGCATTTGGATGAAGGTAGCGGAACGACGGCTTATGATAGGTCAGGTAATGGGAACAATGGTACTTTGTACAATAGTCCAGCATGGGTTGATGGAAAATTTGGAAAGGCGTTGAGTTTTGATGGTTCAAATGATTACGTAACAACCCCTATTATTAGTAATACACTGACAGATTTCACGATGGAAGCCTGGGTAAAAGCTTCTTCCGTTCCAAGTAATAGAAGAATAGTAATGGGCTCTGGATGGAACTATAATGATTGGTATATTGGCATTAATCTTAGTTCAAATACCGGTGCTCCTGCCAGAAAATGGCTATTCTGGGTGGCCAATAATTCACAAATCGCTTATGTGGCTGCTCCGGATGAAATTGTTGCCGGTGAATGGTATTATCTGGTAGCAACCTATCAAGGTACAACCGGAAAATTTTATATTAACGGCAATTATATAGGTAGTTTTACTTTTACAAGAACAACCGATTCAAATCCCTTCCAAATAGGACGTTCATATAGTGGGGAATATTTTAATGGTTTAGTTGATGAAGTGCGAGTTTATAATCGTGCTTTGACTTCAGCAGAAGTTTCAGATTTGTACCAAAATTATGGTTATACCACCACAAATGCTCCGGGACAAGTTTTTGTTCGCAAGTATTCGGCTCCTGAACCAGCTGCAACTGTTGGAAACGAAACCGTTATAAGAATCAAGTATGTAGCAACAAATGGTTCGAATACTCCTCCTTATGACACATGGGGGAAAGCGGCAACCAGCATTCAAGTTGCAATTGATGCTGCAAACCCTGGCGACACTATCATTGTTGGCAGTAGCGGCACCGGGCATGGAGATGGTGTCTATACCGAGAATATAAATGTAACCAAAAGCCTCACCATTAAATCGGAGAGTGGTTATGCCACAACTACTGTTATAGCAACAAATGCAAATGACCATGTATTTGAAGTAACTGCTAACAATGTAACTATCGGCGGTGAAGGCTGCGGCTTTTCGATCTATGGAGCAACTGGTTCTGGTTATTTTACTTATTATGCAGGGATTTATCTTAGTGGTACTACTAACTGCACCATCCATGATAATCGCTGCGGCTGGGACAGCGAGCACTACAACACTGAAGGCATCTACCTATTTTCTTCCAGCAATAACACCATCACGGGCAACGCTACCAGCTCTAACAACGACTGCGGCATCTTCTTGTATTATTTTTCCAGCAACAACACAATCACGAATAACAGTGCCTTGAACAACAACTACGGCATTTACCTGCACGAAGCTGGTAACAATACAGTCATGGGCAACACAGCTGATAATAATAAACTTGAGGGCATCCACCTGTATAATAGCAATGCCAACACATTTACGGGCAACACTGCCAGCTCTAACGCCTACTACGGCATCTACCTGTATTCTTCGAGCAACAATACCTTTTATCTGAATAATTTATATAATAATCATAGTGGAAACGCTTATGTTTACGGAAGCTTCTCCGTTAACAGCTGGAATTCGCCTACTCCGATATATTATGACTACACCGGCGGCTCTTTCCATAAAAATTATATTGGTAATTATTACGGAGATTATACTGGGAGCGATGCAGATAGAGATGGAATTGGAGCTGATTCATACAACGGCTTGGGTATGACTGATAACTATCCTTTGATGACAACATCCGAGCACTATTCCCTGCAAGCCTGGTGGCTAAACAATGATGGCAAAATGTATCGTGATGATCGGACCAAAGCATACGGAAATGTTACTTTAAATGCCGGTAATTCTCAAATCTGGATAGCGAGCGAGGTGGCAACAAAAAATATCAGTTATTCAGGAAATGACACATGGAAGGGACAAATAGTATTTGCAACAACACCGGCAAATGGAGATGAATTTACAGTAGAAATTGGTTCATCAACCGATGAAAATGATTTTATATCCGGTGGTCCTCAAGCTATAATTACCGGCGATGGCTATAAGACCATTTTTACTTTTGAAACCAATGCTGCTGCTTTCAATTTGACAAATGGTAATTATTTAGCTTTGAGATTGACTAACAATAGCAGTGCGTATAATCATAAAGTGCAAACCGGTGGAGCCTGGAGCTACTGTTCTTCTGCTGAAATTGTAACTGAATCACCAACAGGAAAAAATGAAAATATTTTACCCAATCATTTTTCCTTGTTCCAGAATCAGCCCAATCCATTTGTTACTACAACTATGATTCGGTACGAATTGCCGGAAAGAAGCAGCGTTGTGCTGAAAGTTTACGATCTCTTAGGGCGGGAAGTTACAACACTTTTCGAAGGTGAACAGAATGACGGCAAATACGAAGTAGAATTTAATGGTACCAACTTGCCGGGTGGCATTTATTTCTACCAACTGCAAGCCGGTAACTTCAGGACAGTAAGGAAGTTGTTACTGCTCAAGTAAATTTTTGATAAAGTTAGAATTTTTGCGGAGCAATAAAATTGCTCCGCAAAAATCATCTTTTGGCTCACCTGCAAAAAATATGTGTTTGTAGAAAAGAGAAGTATCTTTCCTCTATAAATCATAGGTTAATTTCTTGAATAAGATAATCGTATTGTTTTGATAATCGGATTATTGGTGATATTTGATTCTGTAAAAAAGAGAAAGCTAAACGTCTTCCTTTTTGAAAGGCGGAAACAGCAAGAATAAATATAAAATACTTTCCTCGGCGAGCTTTCCTGTCTCACACGCGTTTTCTTTATCGGCAAAGTCTGTTGTTCATTTTGCGTACACGGGATAATATCTTTCGATATTTCGCCACAAAGATAAGGAACTGAGAAAATGCCGGAAGAAACCACCCGAAGAGAGAGGTTTCTCAATCAGGCTTTTACTGCCTGTAAATTTCTCGTGACATCAAAAGGCTTTCCGTTTTGCAATACGTTGAAAATAATAACCAGCATTTTGCGGGTTATAGCCAGTAATGCCTTTTGAGATTTCATCCGTTTTGAGAGATGATAGTACTTTTTACCCAAAAACGTCTTCTTTGAGCGGGCTGCCGACCACGATACCTGAATTATTACTGTGCAAAGATACGCATGTCAATGTACTTTTGGTTAAACGGCGAAATTGTCGGCTGAGTTGACGCATCTGTTGTAAAATCCCTTCAGGAACAAAACTGCGTTTTATCAAATCTTTCTGAAGACATTCTGCTATCCAGTGTGCATCCTTTACGTCACTCTTGCGACCGGGCAGCTGTTTAATGAAATAGGGATTGGCTAGTTTTAAAGAAAAATCCGATGTAAGAACCTGCCAGATCGGTATCCAATAAATGCTGCTACTCTCCATCGCTACTTTTCCGCAACCTTGTTCTATCAGTGAATCACGAAAGGGGTCATTAAATCGGCAGTGAGTGTCCCGTAACGTTTTTCTAAAATTTTTTGCCTTGTTCGTCCAAAATGCATGCAAATATGCTATCTTTGTGAACGTCAAGGCCACATGCTTTTTCCATAAAATTACCGGATTAAATTGTTCAACAATTAGTTTATTTCATTGGTCGTTAAAAAACCAATTTACAAAAGCAACATTTGTGCTTCGAGCACGGTACGGTAAACCTTTCAAGTTTTGTGGCCTTGATTTTTATTTTCACACGTTTGGAAATACCTCGATTTTCATGTAATTTTGCAAATTAAATTTCTTTATTCCTCGTTTTTTTATTGTAAGTTTCTTACGTTTCCTTTTAAGATATGAGTATTGTCGACAAAATAAAAAGTTCTTCTTCCACAGCATTTTCTTTCGAGCTTTTGCCTCCATTGAAAGGGGATGGCATAGCTTCCGTATTTAAAACCATCGATTTACTAAGAGAATTCGATCCTAAATATATCAATATTACAACGCATCGGAGCGAAGTTATTTTCAAACAAAACGATCAGGGACTTTTCGAACAATCAGATGTTCGTCGGCGTCCTGGGACGGTCGCTATTGCCGCTGCCATAAAAAGTAAATATAAAATTCCGGTTGTTCCGCATGTGATATGCAGTGGATTTACAAAGGAAGAAATTGAATATGAACTTATTGATTTGCAATTTTTGGGAATCACTGACCTTTTGCTGCTCAGAGGAGATAAAGCCAAGCATGAGAAGGATTTTGTTCCAACGGGACATATGCATGCCACCGATCTTCAGCAACAAGTCAACAACTTCAACAAGGGTATTTTTCTGGATGGCAGCAGAATGAAAGCACTTCCCGCAGAACCTTTTTCCTATGGAATGGCAGCCTATCCTGAAAGACATGAAGAATCGCCCAACACCGAATCGGACTTGTATTATACTAAAATGAAAGTGGATGGCGGAGCCGAATATCTGGTTACCCAAATGTTTTTTGACAACCAAAAGTATTACGATTTTGTAGAAAAGTGCAGAAACATGGGGATTACCGTTCCTATTATTCCAGGTATAAAACCAATAACTTTAATGAATCAGCTCACAGTGCTGCCTAAAATTTTTCACACCGAAATTCCTGAAGAGTTTGCGTCTGAACTTCGCAAGTGTAAAACCGATGCAGAGGCAACCGAAGTGGGGGTGGAATGGTGTACCAAGCAGGCCTCCGATTTAAAGGCTCATGGTGTACCAAGTATTCATTTTTACAGCTTAATGGCTGCACAGAGTGTTAAGCGTGTTGCTAAAGCCGTTTTTTAAAATATTCAATCTCTATTTATGCATCTTATTTTTTCCATACTGATTCTCATTGTCTTTATTGGAGTACTTTTCCTTCTTTTTGTGTTGGGATTCATTCGGTCGTTTTTTAATTTTGGGAGAAAAAGTAAAAAAAGAAAACAATCTAAGGGAGATAACAACATTTTTACGCATTCATCAAAGAAGAAAAAAATTTTCGACAAAAACGATGGAGAATACGTTGATTTTGAAGAAATTGAAGAAGAAACAAAGTAAGTGGATAAATCCAGAAAAAATTTGTTCCGATAAATTTCTCTCACATTTGGGCATGGGCTACAAATAGTTTCGTCCTTAAGAGATTTACTCATTAGCCAATTCAAAGGGAAAGTCAAAGTCGGAACAGTTGTTCGATAGTCAGGAAAACCAAGCTCGTTTTTTTATTGAAAGCAATTTTGTTAAAAGTCCTGCTGATTTTTTTATATCCAGCTACTGGAGAAGTTCTGCATAAAAGTTTTATAGGGTAGATAAAGTTTTATCTGTTTTATACAAGATTAAAACCTTTTTCCTATTGTGGAGTTGGGTTTAATTGCTTGAATTTACGAGAGAATATAATTGTCCCAATATAAATTTATTGATTGATAAGCGCTACGGTCGTGCAGGCCACAATTCCAGCTGTCTCTGTTCTTAAACGCCCCACTCCGAGAGAAACAGGATCGAATCCTTTTTCGATGGCTGTTTTTACTTCGTCGATACTGAAGTCGCCTTCAGGACCAATCAAAATAAATATTTTCGTGGATGGTTCTATCAGATTTTTTAAAAAATTTCTCTTTCTCACACAGTCAAATTCTTTCATTATCTGGTCGGTATAACAGTGTGCTATGAATTTTTGCTGTGCCGAGTAGGTTGTCAGTACTTCCTGAAAACTGCAAAGGGAATGAACGACAGGAAATTGTGCTCTCATTGATTGCTTGCAGGCAGAAATAACAATTTTCTCAAGTCGTTCGGGCTTAATCATCTTTCGCTCGGAAAATTTACAAATAATAGGAGTAATTTCATGTATCCCTATTTCGGTTGCTTTCTCAACAAACCACTCAAAACGCTCGACATTTTTAGTGGGAGCTATGGCAATGTGTAAATGATAATGAACGTTTCCTTCATCAGGCAAAGTCTCAAGAATTTCAAATTCGCAATGGTTACTGTCTGGGAAAAGAATTTCAGCAAGGTAGCCATTCCCCTTTCCATCAACTATCACTATTTTATCTCCTTTTTTTAAGCGAAGAACTTTTATGGCATGTTGTGATTCTTCTTTGGGTAAAACATTGTTAAAAGCAACTTCGGGAGCATAAAAAACGGTCATAATAATCAAAAAGTAACGATAAAATTTATTGTGTCAAAACAGGCAATATAAGTTGAACCAAATTTATCCGAAAAAAATTATATTTATCCATTTTTCTCATAAATTTCGGCTTTGGCAGCCAACAAGGTGTTTTTCATAAGCGAAACGCGAGTCATTAATCCTACACCTCCCGGCACAGGAGTAATAAATGAACATTTTGGAGCCACTTCATTGAAATCTACATCTCCTTTTAGTTTGAAACCCGATTTTGTTTCGGTTGAGGGAACTCTTGTTGTTCCAACATCAATAACCACTGCTCCTTCTTTTACCATATCCCCCTTTAAAAACTCTGGTTGCCCTATGGCTGCCACGATAATATCGGCTTGTTGGCAAATTTCTTTCAAGTTTTTGGTATGACTGTGGCAAATCGTAACGGTTGCATCACCCGGATAAGTTTTTTGCATCAAAAGCATGGCAGTAGGCTTACCTACTATGTTACTGCGCCCAACAACAACACAGTTTTTTCCACTGGTTTCTATCCGATAACGCTTCAATAATTCCATAATTCCCATTGGCGTGGCCGAAACATAACACGGTAATCCTATACATAATCGGCCAACATTGATCGGATGAAAACCATCTACATCTTTTTTATAATTAATTGCTTCAATCATTTTTTGTTCCGAAATATGTTTCGGTAAAGGTAATTGAACAATGAATCCATCAACATCAGTATCTTCATTTAAACGTTCCACTTCTTGCAGCAAACGTTGTTCTGTTACATCTTCTTCTAATCGAATCAGAGTGGACTGAAATCCGCAGATTTGGCAATCTTTGATCTTTCCGGCTACATACGATTCACTTCCACCATCATGACCAACAATAATCACTGCCAGATGAGGACGCTTTTTACCGGCTTTTATCATTTGTTGAACTTCTTCAGCAATTTCCTTTTTTATCTGTTCCGAAATTAGTTTTCCATCCAAAAGGGTATACATGTTATAACTTGATTAAATGTTTTTAGGCATATCAATTTCATCAGAATATAATTTATTTTTTAAAGGTCTGATGGAACCCACCTGTCTGAATATTATATTCATTCGTGTTTGTGTATGCAATACATGTGGGTTTCTTATTTTTACGGTTTTTAGTTTGTTTGTAGAAAAAGGTAATTGAGTTAAAAAGAATGAATTGAAAATAAAGGAAAACAACAATATCTTCGTGGAAAATACGATTAATTTTTTAAACATTTCAGTAACGGTAATGTTCCGGTTTAAAAGGTCCTTCGGGATTCACACCAATATATTCTGCCTGCTCTTTGGTAAGTTGGGTAAGCTTTACTCCCAATTGGCCTAAATGCAGTCGGGCAACTTCTTCGTCCAAATGTTTAGGTAAACGATAAACATTTATTTCGTATTTTTTTGTAAACAGCTCAATTTGAGCCAGTGTTTGGTTGGTAAAGGAATTGCTCATGACGAAAGAAGGATGACCTGTTGCACAGCCAAGATTTACAAGCCGTCCGTCGGCAAGAAGCAAAACACTGTGTCCATCGGGGAAAATATACTTATCCACCTGCGGTTTGATGTTTACTTTCTGAATGCCAGGAAATTTTTTCAACTGATCCACCTGAATTTCGTTGTCGAAATGTCCGATATTGCACACAATAGCGCCATCCTTCATTTTTTCCAAGTGTTGAATGGTAATAATATCGCGATTGCCGGTGGCAGTAACATAAATATTCCCTTCAGGCAAAGCATCTTCTACCGTACACACTTCAAATCCTTCCATTGCAGCTTGCAAAGCACAAATCGGGTCAATTTCGGTTACCAGCACTCTTGCTCCATAAGCCCGCATGGATTTGGCACAACCTTTCCCCACATCACCATAACCACAAACTACCACAACTTTGCCTGCCAGCATGATATCTGTTGCCCTTTTTATCCCGTCGGCCAAAGATTCACGGCAGCCATAAAGATTATCAAATTTCGATTTGGTAACGGAGTCGTTGACATTGAAAGCGGGGAACAGCAATGTTCCTTCCGCAAGCATCTGATAAAGCCGATGAACACCCGTAGTGGTTTCTTCCGAAACGCCACGAATTTCCGGAGTTATATTCGACCAGAAGTTGCTATTTTCCTTTAAAACTTTTTTCAATATAGCCAACAATTCTTTTTCATCTTCTCCTTCGGCAGGCCGGTTCAATACGTTTGCATCTTTCTCTGCTGCCACACCTGTATGAATCATAAGCGTTGCATCGCCGCCATCATCAACAATTAAATTCGGGCCTTTACCGCCTTCAAAAGTTAAAGCCTGCAAGGTGCACCACCAGTAATCTTCCAGTGTTTCGCCTTTCCAAGCAAAAACAGATATTCCTGCTGCGGCGATGGCTGCAGCGGCATGATCCTGCGTGGAATAAATATTGCAACTGCACCAGCGTACTTCAGCGCCAAGTTTTGCTAACGTTTCAATTAAAACAGCCGTCTGGATAGTCATGTGAAGTGAGCCGGTAATGCGGGCACCTTTCAGTGGCTGCTGGGCTGCATATTTTTCTCGAATTGCCATAAGTCCCGGCATTTCTTTTTCTGCCAGTTCTATTTCCTTTCTGCCAAAATCGGCCAACGAAATATCGGCCACCTTGTACGGCAAAGAAGTGAACAATGCTTTATTGTCTGTCATTTTGTTGATTCTTTTGTTCAAATATCCTTTAAATCTAATGAAAAGTTTGCAAAGATATGAATTTTACTTGAAAATTCTTTACTTTTGCATCAATGTTTTCAAAGGTAGCCGCAGTTCATAGAGGCCGATAAAGATGAACATTTTTGTTGATATCCATACACATGGGAAATCTGAATTTAATCCGTATTCTGTGAGAAGTTTACAGATTAAGGAGGCAGCTCTTTTTTTTGATACTGAAGAGCGGCGGTTTTGTTCGGTGGGTATTCATCCTTGGAATGCAGAACAGGAAAATCTTGAAGATTTGGAAAGGTTGTTTCGTTATTCTTCCGATACACGGTGGATAGCGATAGGTGAATGTGGACTCGACAAAAATATTTCCACTCCTTTTGCCACGCAGAAAAGCATTTTTGAAGGTCAAATTTCTTATTCCGAAAGTTTGAAAAAACCTTTGATTATCCATTGTGTCGGTTATTTCAACGAGTTGTTGGAAATTAGGAACAAGTTTCGACCCGAACAACTTTGGATTGTGCATGGCTTCCGCGGAAAGCCCGAATTGGCCAAGCAATTATTAAAAACCGGAATTTCTCTTTCATTTGGCGAAAAACGGAATGCGGCAAGCGTGGCAGTAACGCCAATTGACAGACTTTATGTGGAAACAGACGAAAGTTTATTGCCGGTTGAACAGTTTTATCGAGAAATTGCAGAAATTAAAAATTGTCGGCCCGAAAATTTGAATGCGGGAAAGAAATTGCTTCATTTGAAGAATATTTGAATCGATTCAGCTAAAGTTGCAATTTTCAAAGAGATAAACCGAAAAAAATTAATTCTTTGAAACAAAAATTGTTTGATTATTATTGTTCTCTTTTTTACTTATGACATAACCAACAAAAAATGAAAAAGTTATATTTGGTTTTTATTTTCAATTTAATTCTTGCCGGAGTTTTCGGGCAGGGCATATCGTTGATGCAGCAACGAAAATTAATGAATGCCTTGAATGCCATATCCAGCTTGTATGTGGACAGCATTAACGATAAAAAACTTATCGAATCGGCCATAACTGCCCTGTTGAAGGACTTGGATCCGCATTCATCCTACATTCCACGTGAAGAAGTGGAGCGTATCAATGAACCGCTGGAAGGCGAGTTTGAAGGAATAGGCATACAGTTTCAAATTTTTGAAGACACTTTGATGGTGGTTCAAACTATCGCAGGATGTCCGGCCGAAAAAGTAGGAATTCTTCCCGGCGATCGAATTATTTATATTAACGACGAATTGGTGGCGGGTGTAAAAATTCAAAATTCCGACATTATGAAACGTTTGCGTGGGCCGCGAGGTTCGGAAGTTACAGTCAAAGTCTTACGGCGTGGAAAACCCGAATTGCTCATCTTCAAAATTATACGCGATAAAATTCCGCTCTACAGCGTGGATGCTCACTATATGATTGGGAATGATATAGGTTACATCAAAATCAACAGTTTTGGTCGGACAACCGATGAAGAATTTGTCAAGGCATTTACCGAACTTCAAAAAAAAGGAATGAAGCATTTGATTGTCAGCTTGCAGGGGAATGGGGGCGGCTATCTGGCTACGGCTATTCAACTGGCTGATCAATTTTTGGATCGTGGAAAACTTATCGTTTACACAGAGGGATTCCATCAACCCAAGAAAGAGTCGCTTGCTACCGCTGTGGGAAAATACGAAACCGG